>ODAI012175856.1_pt1 | contig 48488 bp, 43 predicted proteins | sample 1539321 | NCBI WGS metagenome assembly ODAI01 (sample SAMN02144231, study PRJEB22623) | gut metagenome | biome: sheep rumen | host: Ovis aries | place: New Zealand
ACAACACTCGTCTTGCCCTTGTTTGCCATAACGACTTCAGCGGCAACGTCAGCAAGCTTATTGGCTGCTTCATCGTTCAATCCATTGATGGAGAAGAACTTCTTGAATGCACGAACAGTTGCAAGACGGAGACCGAAGTCTTCGTCGAACTTGTCCATGTACTGCTGGAAGGAACGACCGACATAAATCAAGCCGTCAACATCCTTGCTGTTCTTGTTGGAATGGTAGCGTTCGAGAGTCACCTTTGTAGTCCCCGTAATCCAAGACGTGGTGACACGGCGGTCATACTTATCCTTCTTTCGGGAAACGTGGAGTTGCTGTGTGAGTTCGCTGGCAAGTTCCAGACGAATCGGCGTCATGCCTGTAATGTTGAGTTTGATAATCATATTTTTACCTTTTGTGTTGAGTGAATTTTTTGGTCCACTGGAAATGAATATAGTATATTAAAACCCCTTTGGCAAGGGGTTTCGATAAAAAAGTTATTTTTTCTTGATTTGTTTCGGTTTCTTTACATTGACGACGGGTTTACCCGTTCCCTGGATGATTGTCTTTATCTTGCTCCAGGTCTCCTCATTCGTATGGGCTAGCTTGGTGAACCAGTCAGGTTTGTCATTCTGCAAGACGGCAGGCTTGATAAAGTTCTCGTATGCGTCAGCCACATGTTCAACCGACAGACGGTCATACAGGTAGTACAGGTTGTTTATTACCGTACTCTTGTGCGCCTCCATCGTCGGGTCGGACAGGAGATTTATCATCGTCTTGGTCACGTTCCTGCAAAGCTCGGTCTGATACACGTCAAGCATCTTGGCGACACGACTAGCTGCGGCGATTGCCTTGGTCTGGTTCGTCTCCAAGAGGAAGTTCTGCGGGTTGAACATACGCTTTGTGCAGAGCCATGAGAAGAACGCCAATCCTTCGACAGGTCCCAGATGGTCAGACGCATCACTCTGTATCAAGGTTGGGTTGACCTTGTAGTCACCCAATTTAATTCCGTTAGTGTACATCTTCGAGAAGTTTTCCCACGCTCTCGGGTTGACCGTGTTCTCGTCCTCGTAGACTTCCACGTCGTCCATCTTGTACAGGTGTTCGTCGCTAGCCTGGTCGATGTAGTTGATAATATCAGGGTGGATTCCGTGCGTAGTAGCCCAAGCCAACCATTCGGTCTTATTGACCTCGATATGGATTCTGGCCATACGGGAGAACAAAGCACGGTTTAACTCGTCCACGTCGTTACTAGCGATAGAGGACGGGTTCATAGCACATATCACTCTCGAACCAGGTGCGAGCTTATGACCGTTGAACTCCTGTTCCTTGGTACACAGCTGCATGATGGCATTGATGCAATCCTTCTTGGCACGGTTGATTTCGTCTAGGAACAGCAACACGGGTTCATTGTAGGAAAGCCATTCAGGAATGGTATGTGAATGAATTCCGTTAAATACCTGCAAAAGGCCAGTAAGGTCGCCCGTCTCGCCTGCTTCCGAACAGCGGAGCTTAACCAGTTTAAGTTTAAGCGTTCCCGCAAGGTCACAGATGAACTCGGTCTTTCCTATACCTGGCTGACCAATGAGAACGCACGCCGTTTCGGGCGCCAGTCTCATTATCTTCGCCTTTGCCATTGAAAAGGTAGCCATAATCTATTGCAACATAAAGAGGGTTTGGGACGTGATTTCCTTGCCGTTGGTCACAAAGATGTAACTGGAAGCAGGGAACGTCTCATGTAGTTTTTCAATACTGTATTCGTTAGGACCGACGATTGACGGGTTGAGGAACACAGGGATGCACTTTCCGCTGAGGAACCATTCGCCACCACGATGCCAGTGACCCATGATAGCCACGTCGAAATCAATGCCCATCTTCATGAACATGCCGTAGTCCTTGAAGTTGTCTCTGGTGACCGTGCTAATCGGGGAGCAGAATGCACCGCCGCCACGATATGCGTCACCGTGTTCAATCTTCCACTTCTGTTCACCAATTACGGCAATGTCAGACGGTGCTTCGGAAACATGGACGGAAACTATCATATCGTCGGCAAATGCTTCCTCGATGAACTTGTACAGGATGTACTCGTAGTTATCGTAAGCCTTGTTCTTGGCCTGCCATTTCTGGTTTGTACGGGAATGGTTACCAACAACGCAGTAGACATTCATCTTCTTGAACTGGCTTCTCAGGCTCTTGAAGGCGCCTACAATGAACTTGAAGTAGTCTACAAGGAGCTTGGTAAGCGGGCCAGCGTTAGTCTCTTTGAGTTCATCATGTATGTTTCCAGAGAAGAGGTCACCCAGCATGAGAATGTCAAGGGTTCCGCACTTGTTGTCACGGGCCATTTCGAGGGCCTTTTCAAAGAGCTTGATGTGACGTGCCTTGGAAATATCGGGATTGTACTCGTTAATTCCATGGGTGCTGGCACTTGGAACGACTTCGCCATAGTGGGCATCAGAGATGGGAAGAACCAGGTGGTTATCGCCGTCGTTAGCCTTCTTGACATTGATGTAGAACTTGTCGTATTCGACTTCGGTAAGCTCTGTCTTCAACGCATCTGCCAACTCGGTTGCAACATATGAACGAACCCTGAGCTTGTTGTTTTCGGCACGGAGGCTGTTCAACTGTTTCTTTAAGTAGGTATTTTCACTTTCCTTACGGTCTTCGACAGGGTCTTCCTTGTCCTGTGGATACTGAGGGACATTTTCATCCTTGCTCAAAGCCGCATTGTAAGTGTTGAATCTTTCGGAAAGTCTGTCAAAGCGCTTGCGCAACGTATCCTTGGAGATGCCGAGGCCAGCCTTGTCGATTTCTTTCTGTGCATTATCAAGTAGTTTCTGACGGTTCCAGCCATACTTCTGTGCTATCTTGAAGAGTTCCTTCTGTTCAGCATTCAGTGTGACTACGAACCCGCTTTCGGGGGTACTTGCCTTCATATTTACAATCCCAACAGTAGAGGGTTTAACTTCTATGCTGAAATATATGTTTTTTGAAAGCTACTCTGACAAAAGATTTTTAAATAGTGGATATCAAGAAGCAAATTCCGCCATTTGCCAGCAAGAACCAACGACGGTAACCTGAGCGAACTTCCCTGCTTGTATAGTAGTGATACTAAAAGGCTATAATAATTATAGTCATGTCCTTGTTCTGTTGTTTTACGCATTATTAGGACTTTACCGTCATCGTATGCCGTTTTAACCGGCCAAAGCACCGCACGGCGGCACTTTGTGGGAGCGTAGCGGATACATTGCCCCCTTACCCCCACCCCAAACCATTTTTTAATCATTACGGGGTAAAGAAACATATAAACACTTTGCGGTGTGCGTGTGCGTGTTTATAGCCCCCTGCACGGCTTTATAAACAAGTTCGGCGGAGTCTGTCCGCACGTTCCCAGCCGTGCCGTACCAAGTTCGCCCACTGTCAGTTAAAACCGTTTCCCCTACTTGTCACTTCGGGGGCCTTGTTCCAACTCTAGCCCTTTTCATTCAGTCTTTAGTGCGAGTGTCAAACACATTTTTATCGTCCGTGTATTGCTTGACGGCTCGCAAATACCTATATTTTAAATGCCTTGTAAAGCCTAGAACTTGATAAGGTATCGTTAAGGCCCCGCGTCATGAATTTGGTGCGGGGTTCGCGTTTTTTATGCGTCCATACAAAGTCTTAAACAAAATCCGTTATTATAACCATTTTCTTCTTGAACTATTTGGCTTTGGCTTTCGCCAAACCAAAAATTTACGGCTCCATAACTATCATCATTATGTTCACTTGTCCAAAAATCCGTTGTATGTAATTGGTTTATAATATTACTCGAAAAAACATACCCCGTAGCAATCGCACAGAAGTTATATTTATCATTACCGCTATTATTTGCCCAACTACTAACACTTTTTAAATCAGAACAACTTATATTTTTTAAGTCTAAAAAATCACTAATTGAAGGAATTCTAAAACCATTTAAATCGTAATTTTGAGAAATATATTTTACTGCCGGATAATTATACAATGCACCCGTTATTTTTAATAAATTGAGGTCATTAGAATTTTTTGATATTGGATAAACGTACGAAGTAGTGTTATCTTGCGACAAACTAGATGAAAAATTAAGCCCCGTTACATTTCTAAAATTTTCTAATATCCATACCCTATTATTTATTTTTTTATAGGGGTATCGTTCGCCCTCAATATTCACAAAACCATCATAATGTAATCCGCCGCCGGTCGGTATAAGCCCGATAAGTTCCGTGCAATCGGCCAAGGCGGAACCGTCGGGAACCGTCACGCCCTTATCGCTTATGGCCTGCAATATGTCGGACTTCACGCCCTGCAATCTTGTAATTTGACTTGCAATACTCATTACACACCCCCAATTACAAAGCTGCAAGCAACGTTTCAACGTCACCAATTACCGCAGTAATAGCGGCATTTGTAACGGGATTATTACTACTTGCATTTAACTCATTGTCAATTTTTTGCAAATTTTCTAATTTCAATTTTGCATTTCCACCATCGAATGCTACCAGCAAGTAGCCAACTGAAAGCAGCTGTTCCATGGTCTTCTCATCAAGTTGCAATACGGATTTACCTTCATTTTTAGTTGATTCAGACATTATCCCTCCAAAAGAATCGGACTATTCGATTCGAGTAAAATTGGTTGACCAGATTCCATTAACAAAAATTTTCTTCTCGGTAACACCTCGTTATCGTTAAACATGCCCAAAGTAGGCTCGCCAAGGGTTCCGCCAGTCCTTGCACTGTTGCTAGGAATGTCAGCACCTGGGTATGCGCTACGGGCTGGTCTGATATGAAGCTTGATGTTCCAGAAGTTCACCTCTGGGACTGAGCCTTCCTTCGGGTCGCCGTTAGCATCCATCGGGGTCATGATACTTTCATAGAGATTTCTGAACTTTATGGAGCCATTCAGCTTGCCGTCATTTCCGTACGGGAAGGTTTCCAACAGGAACGGTACACAACCTGGGTTCATCTCCATGACAGGCTGGTCTACATAGCGACTATACATGGCGTCCCTATAATCGCTTCCTACGCCGCAAGGAAGCTGCCATAGAGGCTGTTCTTCACATGCCCCGATATAGGTGAGGATGTTGAAGCCGCTCTTCGTATTTCCCTCACTCATCGGAACCCTGTTTTCATACTTCGCTGGGTTGCCGTAAGAGTAGGACTTCTTCGTATAGTCGAGAGTCTTCGCACCGTACAGCGGAGTCAGATAGCAGGTAGGATACTGGCGGTAATCCTTCACTATCCACCTTCCGAGAGAAGAGGAGAACATCGCCTTCACATGCACCCTCGTGTACATTCCAGTATGTGTCTTTTCCTCGTCTGGGCCGAACACCTTTTCGATAAAGTCAGCTGACACGTTCTCCAACGGAGTCGTAAGAGCCATAGGTGCGGCAGTCGGGTCAGTACCATCTCCAGAAATAAAGTTGTACGTCATATTGACGTCTTCACTTCCCTGACCGTCCGTGCTGTTGTGTGCAAGGTCGCAATATCTATGCTGCTTTTGCACATCAAGGCTGGCATTTCTATTGTATAGGCCAATTTCATGTGCATAGAGTAAGTCTTCATAGTCATCGCTTGGCGTATCGACATTGATTGCCCTGTGAGCATCATACATATGCAAAGGCATTCCGTTGGAATACATTGTAAGCAAAGACTTCATATAGTTGATGGCCGGGTCATCAAACACGTTCGGTAGATTGACCGAAATCAATTCAGCAGCCAGCTCCTTAGCCGTGCGGTCGTTATATATTGCCACTTTGTCTGGGAAGGCAAGAAGGGCACGCTTCACGTCATCATCCGTACTTTGGGCCAAACTGCATAGAGACGCCCTATCAACAGCAGGGAAAGCAACACCGTCGGTAGAAAGGACATGTGAACTCGGATAGAACGGTTCCATCTCACGACTTGCAAACTCGCATTTACGTTTCAATGCGTCGGTTTCTTCACTACCTATATCGAGCCACGATATCGATTTGAGACCCCTCTTTATGATTGGGAGGTCAAGTAGGCCATGAATCAGGGTACCATACTGGTTGAGCGTTTTTTCATCGGGATTGGTCAAGAAAAGTTTAAGCACGCTGTTTTCGGCAGTGTAATTGAACGGAACGTCTCCGTCTGCGTCGTCCATGTACTTATCAATAGTCCTTTGGGTTGTTCCTGACGCATCCTTGAATGAGGCGTACCTTACGTTACCAACCGTATTATACATGCTAGTCACGTCTGAATTCTGGATTGTATATCCGTTAGAATCGACAAACGGGTCAACATCACTTGCATAGAAAATTCTGAAGTTATTCGTGTGGGTGTACTCGTTCCAACCAGCATACGCAAGATTCCTTTCAAGACTCGGTCCTTCGCCAACACCAAGACAGTAGTTCGGCAAATGGAGTATCTTCGTCTCCCAGTCATTAAGGCGTTGGAGATTGTCACTACCCTGTATGTCAAGGCTCGGCGTGTCATCACCGTCATAGCCCCAAGTACTATTTTCCTTATTCGGATATCCACGAGAAGATTCATAACCAACACGAGCGACCTTGAAATCGCCAATAAGGTTATGGAATGCCTTTGTAGCGGTTGCTACCACATGCATGCTATCCTTGTTCTCATCATCCACGTCAGCATCAAGCGTTGCAGGGAGGGTAACCCTCAGAAGAGTGCCTATAACAGAGTGTCCCTCGGCACTATCGTCAAGGTCGTCGGCATATCGTAGTTCCGACATCGGTTTATAATCACGGAACATCCCACTGATGGTATCGTAGACTTTCTTGTTCATCTCAAATATAAGTCTGGTCAGCGGTTTAGTCGTAGTGTTATAGTCTACGTTTGCACCAGTAACCAAACCCAGGTGACGAACACGGTTTCTTCCGTTCAGCCTCCACGGGAAAGTATTGGTAGACGTAGGATAAATGGTTGCTATTATAGAATCGTTATCAACCAATTCTGGCTCAGTTGACGTATCATTATTGAAGGCGCCGCTGTCTTCCGTATGTTCAGTCAATCCGCCTTGGGCATCAACCGTCCTCACGTCGACCATGCAGGTTGCATCCTTAGAATACATCGTCCATCTTCGGCTTGAACGGTTATACGGGAAAATTCCATCTACTGTTATCTTCGTGGCAACGCCATGTATCTCAACGTCTGGTTCAAATGTGAAAGGGCTGGATAACGTAACGATGGTATCGTCATCGCCTGATTCAACGATTGAAACAATACGTTTTTCTTCAGTGTGAACCTCGACAACTTCGAACTCCACCAGGTCGTCTACATCGACACCATTGACATCAACTTGGTATTTAGGAGCAGTTCCTTCTACGAGCGAAGCATTGCAGCCACGACCATTGTGATATACAGCATAATCAGATTCGCCGTATGGCTTGCCTAGCTCCCTACCAAAATCAACAACAACCGCATCATCCAGTACCTCAACTACTTTACCTATGATAGGCGTTGTAACATCAGCCTGCAGAGAAAGGTAATCTCCTTTATTCAACGGAATGCTAGCTATATTCTCATCGAATAGTATTTTCGAACGGTCTCCGTTAAGGAAGACGCCGTCATTCAACACGGTGACTTCAACTTCACCGATGAAATGGAATGTTTTAGGGCATTCAAATCTATTAAGTAAACCGAATGCAATCTTGCTACCGTCAGCCACATCAATCGGATGGCGTGTCCTGAAACTAAATGAGTCAGTCCCAGTTTCTATACCCGAATCCAACACAGCGTTGTTGGGTAGGGAAGTCTGTTTACCAGACAAGATATACACACGAGGCTGCGACACAAAGTCTGTATAACTCTTGATTGCTTCCTTGACCGCCTCTTCACTAGAATCAACCTCTGGGTCTGGCTGGCTTACGACAGGCAAGGCAACATTCAGTTCTACTTCAGTTCCGTCCGCCAAGTCAAGGTCAGTCGGGAGATGGATGAATGTCTTTCTAGGAGGAGTATCAACCATATCGGACAGGTCCTGCTGGATGACAAACGTATGTCGTTCACCCGATTGTTCAACCTTAATCGAGATGTTGTTATTGCTTCCGCTCAACTCATCGTTCGGGTAGTCCTCATAATCATTCTCGCCAGCAGTAGACATTAGCCAGCTGTTCATCGGACCGATATTGTAAGAATCAGGTCCTTCATCTGGTGTCGGAGTACCAGAGCAATCGCCAATATCGCTGCTGCTCAATACATGACCGAAACCGTCAAGGACAACAGTCTTTCCCGCAACAGAGTGAACGATTGCACCACGGCTGAGGAACCATTTCACGAGCAATCCATGAGCATCGGCTGGATATTCAGCCCCACGGAACTTTCCGCACTCTACGGCTGCTCCAAGCACATGCGTAATGTAATCGGCGACTTCCTGGTCGCTAAACCTGTTTCTGTAATGGTCATGGACGTTGTCGTTCATGGTTTCATCGAATTCGACTGGAAGCTCTTGGCTTTCGCAAGAGTCCTGTACGGATGTCTTGTACATCCATGTATAATGAAGAATTCCGTTATCGTCTTCATCCACAATGAGTTTGTACACGCCGTTGTTATCTTCGCTCCCAGTAAACTTGATGAAGAGAGGGTCTACGCCAGCATCCCGAGTCAATTCAGGACGGAAGGTCACTGAACATGATATACCTTCTTCTGGAATTCCCGACTGGGGTTCCGTTTCTATATAGTTCTCTCCCGTAACAGTGTAATCTCCGTTAACCGCTTCGTACGTAAGGTCGTCGACTGATACTGTCACGATGGCGTTTTTGAAAAACGTGGCGGAATCCGTCTGTATGGTGTATCCTTCACTACCAGCGACAAGCGTTGCCTTCACTATGAAAGTGTCATGGTCACTGTCCGTACGGGGAAACTTGAACGCATCCTTGTATTCAAGTATGGCTGAAATTGCAGATTCATTCTCCGTCAAATCAGGCTTGACCAACATGTTCAAATTGAACGTGGTCGGGGGAACCCCACCAGGGACATATCCGCTTCGGTTCACGAACGGAAAGCCTAAAGGACTCAGCGTGAAATTTCCATGGGAATCACCCCTCACAGGAACACGTTCATGAGTTACATAATCCTTTATTTTAATACTTCTGCTTTCCATCGGGTCTCCATTTTTGCAATTATAGTTTATAATCTGGTACGAAAACCGCATCAAGGTATAAACTATACACAGAGGCAATTCCATGAGGAAAGAACAATGCAATTTATCGATTTCATCAACACCTACGTCGAAGACGAAGATTTCAAGAAAACCGTAAACCGTCTGTACGAGGTGTGGAAGCAGAACGAACCTTCTCGTCTTGAATCAGCTGTCACAATCCAGCCGCAGCAGACGGTCTCGACGGCAAATACGCCCGAGCAGAACGCCGCAGCCCAGCAGCAACAGAAGAAAGTAGAGCCGAGAACCATTCAGGGAGACCTGAACAACATGGATTCACAGAAGGCCATGTCGCTTGCCGCACGCTTCCAGGAAATCGAGAAGCAGAAGGAAGAGAACCAGAAGGCCGCAGAACAGGCTCAGGAAAAGATTGACAACGAACTTGACGAGCTCCAGAACAACTTCAACGCAGTTGTCAACGGAAAGACTGACAACATCGTAGGATAATACAATGCTAGCAACGTTCAGCCAACAACTCAGATATCTCAGGAGAAACGAACCGTCCCTGTATGAATCCATCTCGAAGGCATACCGCAAATGCCTAATGGAATCCAATTTGGCTCCCCAGATGAGTCGGACAGACGACGAGGCCGCAGAAACTCCCGTCGAAAAGACTGAAATCAAGCAGAACAGCACTAAGGGCGTTGATGACCTCATGTCCAAGGTTCATGCCATGGTTGGCGTAAACGAGACTAAGAAGGAAGGCGATGAGATATTCGACCTGAAAAAGGACGATGTCGAAACTGTCAAACCTGACCCACAGCAGCAGGCAGACCTGTTCGGTGAAGTTCCTGATGAAACATCCAACGATGAATTTGTTCCAGAGGTTCCTATGGAACCTGCAAACACCGAGATGCCATCGGAGAATCCTCCTACAGAAACCGCCAGCGACAATCTGGTTTCAGAGGAACCTCCTGCCGAAGGCGGAACCAATGAGCCAGCAGAAGACAATACTACCGAGGACTCATCTGTTGACGACCTTGATGAATTCGACCTTGACCACCTATTCGGTCCAGATGACGAATCGTCTTCTTCCTAATTAAAAAGGCGGCTTCACAGCCGCCTTTAATTTACCCCCAAATCTTTCACCGAACATCATTCATGTTCTGGTTCATTGTCCCATTCGTGCAGTCGATTGGTGAGACGTTCGATTTCACGGTTGTACTTGCAAGTCTTCCAGTATTCCCTGTCAGTCGGGTATTCCTTCCTAGTGATATTCATGTTGTCGGTCAAGTCGCCAATCTTGACGATTGTGGCAATCTTGTTCTCCATGATTTTGCTAAGATATTCCTCTCGACAAGAAGTCTTGTTGTGGGAAAGATGACTTACAGCCTCCCATACGGTCTCAGGGAAGAACATGCTCAAATCGGTCTGGCAGAATCCCCCGTTGTCAAGGATATCATGGAGATACCCGACGGTAATAACTTCGTCGCTATAACCGTTATCTTCAAGGAATTCTACAACTCTCTCGATGTGAGACATAAGTGTCCCACCAGCCTTGTCCTTCTGGTCCACATGTGCAAATTCGGCAAAATCGTGAGCAGTCTGCTTCTGGCTGCCCGTGCATTTATAACTTCGTAAAAACTTGTTTATTTCTGAACGTGTATACATTCGTCTCCATCCACCTTAATAGGAAAAATAATGTAACATGAAGCTGTCTATACCTGCTTCTCCACTAAATTATATTTTTTGAAAGCTATTCCGTCACAGGTTCTAAGGAAGTTTTCTCGAACGGGTCGGCAAACATCGGGAACCCAGCGGTTTCATAGCCCTTGTACTCGTTTCCAGGACGGGAATCATTCAAAATGCCCTTGTTTGTCGGGTCGACGAAGCCTACTGGGCCAATGAACACATGGTCAGGGAGCTGGTAGTAGTCATACAGCTTCCACTGCGTGTCTGCGGCTGAATAGACGAAGGTTGCACGGTACATCACGGGCCTGTTAGGTACGCCGATATTCTCGTCATACACATAGAAGTTCGTGAGTCTGGCCATGCTGAACTTTGCTAGCGGGTTGAGCGTGCATGTACCGCTCTTCGCTTCGTCGGCATCATCAACCGAGTAGACGTAAATCTGAGCCTTGTTTATGATAAGGTCACTCGTCGACTGTCCGTTGTAGGCTGGGTTCGGCCATATCCTAAAGAAGAAGTCGAACGTGTATCCATCCTCGGGAGTATTCTCGCCAGTGCCGTCATCGGACTTTCCATGTACAGGAAGGTAGATGCACAGGCCCTGGTCGAGGTCAGGTCCGTCGTAATTGATGTAGTTCACGGTAGTGACATCCTCGGCGGAATGGTCAAACACCATGCTTGCACTGTAAGCCTGTCTCTTCGTAATAGGAACATTCGGGTCATAAGTACATACCCTTCCTTCCATCCACACGTCGGCAGTAGAATAAGGGAACATCGTGTAGTTGGCGGTGTCAAATACACCAACCCTACGCATGTAAGTACTGTCCTTCATCTTGTACTTGGTGTTTCCCTCGATTCCGATATTGACACTCGGTTCCGCATAGGCATCATCGGCATTCTGCAGTACGACACCCATGAAGTCATTGTCGGGTTTCATCCTGATGATAGACGATGAGCTAAATACGTTGCTTATTGGGAGAAGGACGATTTCCTTCCACAACTGCTCCTCGCCAGCATAATCGGAGTATCTACCGTCCTCCAAAGTTCCGATGTAATCATACGGGTCGCTCAGGTTTGTATTGTCTTCGGCAAGGTTCACAAACATGTGGTATATTCCAGTGTCCTCGTCACCCCTCACGACAAGTTCACCCTTGTTGTAAGACTGTCCTGACTCCCATACCTTTCCGACATACAACGCCTTCGACGTACCCAGGTCGCTGAGATAGATTGGGTCGTCGGTCGTGACGGCATATACGGAACCTTCGTTCACGATGAAATGATGCTTCTTCATGGATGCAGAAGAATTCGAAGAACTGAATTCAATAATCAACGGAGAAACGCCTGCGGCATCAGGGTCTTCATTCGGAGAATCAACCATGTAAAGGCTGTATCCATCTTCCGATTCCGCATTGCGGTATATGGCATATTTCAGCGGAGCCGCCTCGTCCTTGCTATTGAGAACGAATGCGTCGATGAAAGCTCTCCAACTGGTACCGCCGTTATTGGCTACGTTAATCCGAATCACGACATCGTCCTTTCCTTCCTCGGTCGCATCCGTGGATGCAACCATCCCGTACTCGCCATCGAGGTCGAATGACTTAGGTGCTACTGGGGTAACCAAAGATATGCTGGCCGTCTTGGCCTGAGCCTTCTTCGTCGGGAACGTCCATGTATGGAAGTACGGAGCGCTGTTCTTCATCAGGCGGACCGCAACATAATCCTTTTCAGAATTATTCCATTCCATCAATGCGTTGAAAATTGATTCGTAATTGTAGTTGTTTCTAGCGATGTCACGACCGATAGATTCAAGTGGAAATGCATTAGAAAAAGTCTGTCCCATAAAAACTCCACAATATCATCAATTCGCCCAGAACTGAAGGGTGCTATTAGTGAAACTTATACCAGAAACTGGCGTGGCATGAAGAACCACAGATGTTGCATCGGTCATAGTAGCCAGGTTGAAGTATCCAGGCGTCCACTTAATATCGCCTTGCCCTTCGGTAGCACTAGACGGATATACCGTAAAGAAATCAAGATTATAAATTTGAATCCAGATATCATAATAGGCATCAATTGTATCGCTAGGCAAGTTGGAAGCTGAGTTACAAAGCACCGCCTTAACTTCTCCGCATGCAGCGAGTGTACGTGTACTAGAACCTGTACCAATACTTGTGCCAGCAGTATCCGTTTTGTCAGCTGTGCATCTTACATAACGTACAGACTGGTCTAGTCCGACGAAATTGAAGTGAACTTCACGCTTTGCACAGCCATTAGCACCAGAGGCCATAACAATAAATGAACCAGCGGTAAAGCATGATATATTGTTTTCAGGATGTGGCACTCGCACTTGCGCTACCTTTACCCATCTAGCTCCACCAGCGTTGTTATTTCCTCGCAACGAACGCTTGATGACGATATCATCCACGAGGGCGAGCTTATCGACCTTCATGATTTCGTCCTTGGTCTTCTGGCCGTTTGCATACTCGGCTTCCTTGTAACGCATCAGCACAGGGTGAATATGGTCAGTATAGCTAGGACCAGGCAAGATGAGCTTCACAGATTCCGTACTGCATGACGTATCATAACCAGGAATCTTTGAGTTGTTGCCGCCGACAGAAGAGAAGATGTGGGCTGATGCTAAACCAGCTTTCATTTCATCAAGGCCCCAGCAGCAACCATCACGGGCAGGCAAGATGTAATGAACACAGCCGTAACTAACGTCTTTCAGAGGAGCAATGAGGAAACCGCCGTACATCACACGGGCGAAATCAGGCTGCTGTTCACCATTAACCCTTCCACAGCCACAAATCCAGTCATGGCAATGGCTCTTTGCATTACCAGTCAAAGCAAGCGTTCCAATAGTTGAAGTAATCGAGCTGATTTCAAAGCGAGGACCATCAATATAGACCTTACTCTTGCCCTCAATGCGAACCATCTCCGCAGAATACAGAGATAGAGTATTTGCACTGCTTATAGCAATATATTCAGACTCTGAATACAGGCCGTTAGCAACAGCATTGTCCTTCCATACACCATAGCTATCATTCGGGGCATATCGGCTAGTGCAGATATAACCGTCCTTAGTCACGAAACCGTTAGTGATATTAAAGTTTGTCTTCAATTCACGGATAGCGTTTTCACCCAAGAGTTCGAGGGCGGTGTTACGAGGCATCTTCCTGCTGTTTACATCGCCATGGTCTTGGAACCAGTTCTTGTCATAGAAATTGATTGCAGCGAGACAGCTCTTGTCAGCATCCTTAGAACGGTTGGTAAAGCGTCCAATCACCATCCTAGTATTGGATAGACCGATATGGCTAGTATGGTACTGCTGATAGTCAGATGTATCAAGCGTCTTGTCGTTCGGGTCATTACATGCAACTTCAAGAGAACCGTCAGTTGCTTCAAGATAAAGTTCACGGTGGTTCTTGTTGTCGGTCGTAGCAACCCAGTGGGCAACGTCAGTCTGCTTCTGGTCATCCACCATACCCATCATGATATACGCACTCGTTGCTGCATGAATGTAATCACGGGCGACCATGAACGCATTTTGACGATATACCTTACTGTGAATATATCCATCGGCATCACTACCGAACACACCAACACCGACGTACTGGGTCTGGATTTCGTCACCTTCTGGGATGTAACCCGTACCCACAATAAAGTTCGGCTTTACCATCGGGAAGTTGGCACAGCCTGCGACAGTCTGGTTAAAACCAGCAGCTATCGTCAGGTAGTTCAATGCGGTAGAGTTCGCACCGAAGTACCTACGGGTCTTAGTAGCTGATGTTCCAGAATATTCGTAAGTATAGCTCGTGTAATCGCTAGAACTGTACCTTGCGACACGACCACCGTTGACACCTATTTCGCTGAACTTGATGTTGTCTTTAAGGATGAACCTTGTGTATGAACCGTGGTCTTCGATTCCAGTGATTGACGTTATCTGGTGGCGGAATTCGACACCGAACCAGCTCAGATAGTTCTTTCCGTTAATTGTCTGGTCATAAATGATAACTTGGTCGCCGACCTTGAACTTAGACCACGTAATCGGAGTCAATTCATTCTGGTTGTCATAAATGTCAAGAATGTTGGTCGGATTGTACTTGGTGAGAGTCTTTGCGGTTTCACCTTCACAGACGTTTACGACAACTTCACAATCTTGGTCGATTTTAGTTAGGTTCGGAACCTTAAAGAGCATGCCAGGGAAGCCAACAAAGTTGAAACGGTTTGCAGCAAATCCGTGGCTACCGAGGACGACAAGGTCTTCACCACCTGCCGTCATGCCGTTGTTTTCGTGTACCTGGTTATTTAGACCAGCGTAGATACCAGCATACCTCGCCTGAATCATGCCAGCGTCGGATATTCCATGAGAGAAGTTTCCAAAGACGTATGTAGAAGCACCGCCTGCCGTACCGTAAGTACCACGTAGTTTCGTGTTGTATCCGTACACGAGGCTGTAACTGCGGGATAGTCCAAGGTCTACAGAATCATCCGTTGCACACCTGTAAGTGTACCTGTCCGTGCCGTTATCTCCGCCGAATACGACGGACGGGGCATCCACCTTGAATTCCTGGTCAACATCGAACCACCAGTTGCGTCCACCCGCTACATGGTCAGTCTCGTCACCAGCAGAACCGAGGATGATGGACATGTAGTAGCCCATCGGGAGCAAGTATGTCTCGTACTGGGCATACTTGTCAACTTCCATGTTCTCGTCGAACACTGGCGTCCTCAGGTTGATTGGAATCGGGCACGAGTTCAGTATGACCGTCTTGTCCACCGCATTGATAATCTGGTCTATCCAATACTGGTTACCCTCTTTCTTGTTATTGGAGTTCAGATACATGATTTTCGAGTGGGTCACGACGGCATGAAGCAATTCGTCAGCATCGGCGTCGGCGACAAGGAGCGGATTAGAGTTGGCCGCAGGCATGAACTTCTCACGAACATTGTCGCAAGCGGTTTCGAAGGTGTCCTTGCCGAATCCGAGGGCGGACCATTCGTTGTAAAGCCTGTACAGGAGATAGATGTCATTCCTGGTCAATTTGAGCTCGACGGAACTCTTCGTGACGGTATATCCGTTTGATGTGCCATATCTGAGTACAGACCTAATCATGGCGTTCAAAACGCTCCTTGCATTATAGGTCAATACATCGATTTCTTTCGTTATTCGTTCAAATGACATAGTCTAGCCGATGAAATTCAATCAAAAATAGTTTATAATCATGCCAAAAAAGCATATTCGATAGTTAATGTTCCAACTCATTCAAGTCAACGACTTTCTTGGCATACTTTTTGGGCGGGTCCAACTCTTGGTTGGTCTTTACCCACAGTATCTTGCTTGGCCTGTACCTCTTGGCCAGTTTCAGCTCGGGATAGAAATCCATGTCGCTAACGATGATTATGCCATTGTACCTAGTTTTGCAGGTGTCCAGCATACGGAAAACACAGTTGCAGTCCGTACCGCCGCCCGTCGCAATGGAGAATTGCTTCTTCTTTCTCATCATCGGGGTCAGATGGACTGGTTTCGTACACTGGGTATTCCACCAGCAATAGTCGATGTCCACGTCCTTTCCGACGGCCAAAATCAGGGAAATTATTCTGGAAACGGCACTTGTCGGCATGGAACGGCTAACGTCGCCAGCAACCAGTAGCCTAGACCTGTACTCTGCGACATGGCCGGGGTACGCAAGGTCGAACCTGCGGTTCCTCTTGAAACGGCATTCCCTCCACCCGCACTCGATTGATTGGGTGACAAACTTCCTGATTATGGTACGTCCATCGACAGCCTTTTCAGCCTTCGACAGCATGCTCATGACCCCGTTTGCTGCCGCCGTGCCCCAGCTTCCACCGCCATTAACAGCGGCCTGTTCAACCGCCTCGGTAACGCTACCGTCAGCATTCCACTCATCGGCCCTAGTCTCGTCGTTCAGGTATGTTGACATGCCGCCAGACGGGTTCTTTTCGCTGGAATCATCCTGCTGTTCCCCGTCGTTGTTCTTACCACCGTTCTTGCCCTCGGTGAGCAGCTTATAGAGGATTTCGATACTTGCGTTACGGTAGTCGTACTCCTTGTAGAACTTGTTGTAATACAGAGAGTTGATGTTGGTTTCCAGGCGGGAAACCTTCGCCAGAACCTTACCGTAGGCGGCATTGTTGACACCGATGTCGGAAGAAAGGCCCATCCTGAGGGCAATAAGGTCGGATGCCATGAGGGACATCTTCTTGTCGCTGTAAAGGCGGGTAGATACATGGCCCAATCCAATTCGGACAGCCTCGATGTAGAAAATCAGTGCAAGTTCTTGCGGTTCAAGAGTGGCCACGAAGTCACTGTTCATCTTGACATAGAGCTTTCCATTCTCGATGCCGCTGGCCACGCTGGTTACATCGTCAAATACAAACTCGGCAAACCCGAGAACGGTATGCGTAATCGGGGCGTACTTAAACAAGAGATACTTGGCGAGCCTTGTAACGTCTTCGGGTTTTCTGTTTGTGTTTGTGTCGCTCATACTTTTCTTTTTCCTGGGTCTTCATAAAAATATATTGTTTTGAGCTTAGTCTGGAAAAATAATAAGTAGTGCAGATTCCCATGCGTAGCATAAGAAGGTGACAAATGTGATGTTCTTTGAGTTTGAGCTCCACTTGGTTGCTCTTTTTGTTGCTACCGCCACAGGATAGGGGCATTATGTGGTGATTTTCGCATAGTTCCCCGATTACATATTCTCTTTTTTGTGCCTTCCTTATTATACTGAAATAGATGGCAGAATAATTCAAGCATTACCTCTTGAGATAAGTAATATCGTTCGAATCGAAATGAGTCGGCATACCGATGCTTTTCAGATAATCAAGTACCTTGAATATCTTGGTAGGATAACTCAGAGCTTCCTTCATCGAAGCCCTTATATTAACCGCATCGTTGGCGGTAATTTCACCACGGTCCACCATCCGATATAACATCGGCACACTAAGTTCCTTGTCACTCTGGAACGGGCTCGGAGTAGTGCCTATGCCTCCATTATAGCAAGCAAACACGAACGTCATATCTCCAAGATGGTCGTCATCCTTTTCATTGGCGTTAACCTTGTTGCTACGTTCGGTATCATACATAAGATACAGAAGATAGCCAGCGGCAAGGTTTATCGCATCTTCGACAACCTCTGGATTCTTCATCTTGCTGGCACTCAGGCCAAACTCGCCTGCATGCAACCTCGCATCCCGTATCGCATCGGAACCAAGCTGGGCAAGACCACGATATCTAGTCGTCTGCGGTTTATCGTTGAACATACTCTCAATACAGATGAGTGCAAGCAGTTCAGCCTCTCCGATTCCACGAGAAGATGTAATCTGGGCCGTATTATGAACAGCACGCAATATGCGTTCTATGTGGGCCGCCTGCTGTTCTGGCGTATGTTTTGCCTTGTATGCCTCGGCTAGGTTAGTTGAAATGAACTTCCTTACGGCATTGTCACTTGGTTCAGAGGCAGATGACTCAGGGAAAGACACTGACATTGCATCCCTGACTAGACTTCTGTCGTTCGTATCCTTTTTCACGGTAGGAACAGTGTCAATGTTTGCTGGACTGTCCTTATACTCGAAAGTGGTATCCTTTTCGTCGAAAGTCCTCTCTGGGAGCTCGGCATACTGTTCGAGCTGCTTGTCATCAAGTCCCAACTTTTGAGCCATATCGTGCCAGTCAGTATTGTAAATACTGGCGCCTGGGCTGCCTCCAATCAGGGCGGCACCACCTACCTTGATGGCCTTGCTAATCTTAGGGTAATACGTTTCCAGGTTGGACAACCTGTTATAAAGCCCTTTCCAGTCCACCCCTTCATAGATGGCTGAATGCAGGTCGAAAATCGCTTCCATCTGCACTTTCGGTAAGTCAAGTTGCCTTATTGCCTGTCGGAACTGCTCTTCGTTGGTCATGAAAAATCCATTAGTATCCAGCAATAGTTTATAAAGTCCAGCTTCCCCGTCCACCCCCAACATTATAAACTATTCGATGATTAGGTGATGCTGTATGAGACCATTTTATTACGTTCGCACTATCGAGAAAATCCTTATAGGACTCATCGACATGTTCAACAACATGTATGTCAACAAGTATGATGACATGTCCCGTACTACATACTCAAGGAGTGCTAAAATTCCCATCATCACCCACAACAACGCCAACTTTACGAACTTCTGGTCATCGACCCAGTACAAGCAGCCGACGGTTCCATACCCGATAGGTGCTATCAGGTTCGTGAGCAACGCCCCAGACGCAAGCAATAGGCCGCAACCGACCTATGCGAGAGAGATTTTCAGCAGGTCCGCCGACCGATGGATTCGTGACATCCAGCCGACTCCATATACATTCAACTTTGAATTGCAGTTCCAGGCGGACAACATATCTGACATCTTCCAGATAAAGGAGAACATCGAGCCGTACTTCAACGAGTACAGGACTATCGTAATCAAGGAATGGGACTTCGCCCCAGAAATCCCTAGGCCAGTCGTTGTGGTTATAAACAGCAATACAACCGAGTTGAACGAGGAAGTCAGTGACTCCGACGCTACCCAGCAGATATACAAGGTGACTTACCCGATTACCTGCTACGGTGTATATCACAGGCCGTACGAAACACCAGAGATGATTAAGTACGCCGAGATGAACTTCCATATCGACGAAGACCTCATCCACAGGGAACAGCTCCTTGTCTACCCGAGCGAAATCATACAGCAGAAGAAAAAGCTCTGGGAAACGGTGTGCCCGACAATCAGGGAAGGATACTCAATTCTGCATACCCTATCAACGACTCTTATGCAGAAACAGGATGCAGACGGCAGCAAGTATTACGAGGATGTCTCTCTAAAACAGTTGCTCTTGTTCGACCGTTTCACGACAACGACTTACCACGAAGGTTTGAAACTCTGCGGTGTGGACGCATACAACAAGGATACCGTAGTAAAAACGGTAGAAAGGCCGAAACTGGATGAAAACGGAAGAAACATGTTCGACGAAAACGGAAACATGATTATGGAAACCGTAAAGACGGACACTTACGTATCGGAAGGTCTCCCGTATGACGACCCTGATACCGACTACAAGATTCTTCCAGAAGATTTTGACGCCAATGGTATTCCTATTTACACATACTGCGAATCGGTAACGGACGACATAACGAGACCTGCAGAAGTCCCGTCGTTCGACCTGCTCCGCTTCAACTTCGACTACGACACTCCTCACGAAAGCGACCTCAGCGGTTTCGGTCGTGACTTCGTCGCAGTCAACGACGATACGAGAAAGTTCATTCCGAACATCGCCCCTGGAAACGGTCAGGAGGTAGAAGGCGGCTACGCCGTGGAGGACTACGTCGATTGGAGCAAGATTCTCAACTGGTTCGGCGACAATGCCAATGGCGACATCGAGTCGTCATACACATTCAAGGCAACCATCCAGTTTGTCGAAGACGCCCCAGGCGATACAATCTTCCAGTACCTCAGCAATGATGAAACTACTCTGCCTGACGGAACGGTCATACCAGAGGGTGAAGTCTGGTTCGACTGGGGCATGATGAACGGTCGTCTGTACTTCACTTACCATACGTCCAGCAAGTACAAGACGTTCGTGTCGGATGTTATTCATCCGAACAAGGAAACCATCTACGCATTCTATTTTGCCCTGTACGACAAGGGTGACAAGGGTATGTTCGGAGTCAAGACCAATTTTAGTGAAACAATGATAGCCCTCAATACGGTTGAGGCTAATTAGGAGAACTTATCATGAATCTCTTTGAATCGCAAATCAACAACCTGAACCTCGACCCGTCGATGAAGAAAAGCATCATCGAATTGCGAAAGGTGTGCCTGGAAAGCGATGTCGGTGGAATGCCGAATCTCGACTTCGAAAAGCAACAAGCAGAAGCTGCAAAAAATCGGGCCGCTTTCAATGCCATCAAGGACACGATAAATCTGGCAATGAAAGAAGTTGGGGAAAATCTGCCGAGTAACGTAGAAGGAGAAGCCCTCGGTCAGGCCGTATTGAAGAGGATACAGGATAAGTACTGTCCGCAGTTTGACAAAACGTATGGTGAGGGGTGGGGTAAAAAGCTTGACATGGAAGCCAAGAAACGGCTCCATAAATTGGCCCTACTGTAAAGAATGGTATAAACTAGGTTTAGAATACAATATAGGGTATCTATATGCTGAAATCTCTTTTTGAAGCATCAATCGACAGGCTTAATATCCCCGTGGATATGAAGACTGCAATCAAGGAAATTAACAACGTCTGTCTCGAAGCGGAAGGCGACAATAAGCCAGACCCGAACGAGCAATGGAAATTCAACGCATTCCCTGAAAATAAGGGTAACGCTGCTCCGAATGCCGCTCCGACCAATAACGCACCGAAGAAAACTCAGGCAGATTTGAACAAACAATGGAATTTTAGCGGATTGCCCGAACAACCGTCTAACCAGAAAGACTTTGTTCCAGAAGGAAAACAGGCATGCGTAGACCCAGCCAAACCGATGACGGGAGGCCCGCTCAGGGAAGCAAAACCATTCAAGAACCTGACTGCGGAAGAAGCAAAGAACTTGTACACAGTCAACCAAGACAATTCGGCTCAGGCAGCTCCTGCACAGACGGCACAGGCTCAGCCAGCAGAACAACAGCCAGCAGAGCAAACCAATGCTCAGGCAACCGCCGAACAGTCTAACCAGGCAAGCAATACCGAACAACAGCCGCAAGCACAATCGGAAAACAATGGCGAGCAACAGGCCCAGGCCAATGCAAACCCTGCCGCTCCTAAGTACAGGAAGGGCGCCGATGTAGCAACCGTGCAGTTCTTCATCAGGTCAAGACACCCTGAGACGGAACTTGTCGGAGACGGTATCCTCGGTCCAAAGACAATCCAGGCAATCCAGAAAGTCGAAGACCTGGAGGAAACTGGAAAGATGGACCAGGCGACTCAACAGGCGTTCAACGATATGCTTAAAGAAGCAAAGGTTAAGGTCAAGGAATTGCAGGAAAAACTTGGCGTGACGGCAGATGGTCTCATCGGTAAGCAGACTCTTGCCGCAATGAACAAGGCTAACATGAACGTAGCAAACCTATTTAGCACGCAACCTTCCAATGAGGCTTATGCATCCAAGCAAACCACCCCAGCAAACACGGCGGAAAACCAAACCGACAAGAAGCTGACATCACACCCTTTTAACAAAGAAAAAGCTGATTCCTTGCTTCAACAAAAATCAATCACACAGCAAGCATACAATATCTGGAAAAACTTCGGCATAGCCCCTCTCATGCAGAAAAAGATGCCGAACGAAACCAAGGCATTTATTGCAAGAGCCCAACAGCAAAAGAAAAACGAAGCTAACGCCGCTACCACGACAAAGGGTGAAAAAACTCCTGGTAACCAGGCGTCGAACGGAAATGTTACTCCCCAAAACGACGAAGAAAAGAAGTTCTATGAGGGGATGAAAAAGAACTATCTGAAGGTATACCAGGCCTCCGCAAAGCAGAAGGGCAAGAGCGAACTATGGGCCAGCAACATGGCCGATAATGCGGCTAAAGAAGCCCTTGCCAAAAAGAGGAATGGCACCTGGGGAAAGACAGCCGAGCAGGGCAACCAGCAGGCCGCACAGAATGGTACCAAACAGCCAGCACAGCAGGGCAACCAGCAGCAGGCCGCTACACCGCAAAAAAATAACCAGAACGACGAAGTCTATCACACGATGAAAGATTCAAAAGGAACAACTGAATACTACTCTGGGAACATTTCCTGGAACAATCTGAGTCCTGAGGAAAAGAAAATCAAAGAGGACGCCGAAGCCAAGGAGCAAGCCAAATACTATGATGGAAAACAAGTTAAAAAGAACCCAAAGACAGGCAAACCATACGATGAACAAATAGTGTATAACAGGATTCAATCGGCAGGCCAAAACGCTGTTATAAAGAACAGAATGGCGAAAGCTCGTGAAAGACAAGCCGCTAGTGGAAAACAAGGATAAATAACCGAACATATCTTAGCATTCACCCACGGTTCCGACCGTGGGTGTTTCGTTTAAGGTATCATCTAGGCTATAAACTATAGTCAGATTCAGGATTAAGCTGACCTACATATGACATTGTTCGAGTCTGAAATACGCAAGTTGAATATCCCTAGATGTATCATGGACAGCATCGTGTCCCTGCGGAATATCTGCATGGAAGCTGAACAGCCGCAGCCACAACAGGCGACCCAACCTGCTCAAAAGCAACCACAACCGAAACCGCAACAGAATGCGGCACCCCAGCAACAGCCAGCTCCTCAGGCACAGCCTCAGCAGAATGCACCGCAGACCGCCCAGCAGCCAGCCGCTGGAAATCAACAAGGCCAGACTCAGCAGCCAGCTCAGGAGAATGGTCAGCCGCAGCAGACAGCCCAGCCTCAACAGGCAAACAACGAACAGGGCAATCAGCAGATTCCAGAAAACATAGACGAGAACCAAGTTGACAGCAACAAGTTGCTGAAGCAGTTCAATAATTTTTTGGAGGGTTGCCGAAAGAGAGTTGAAGAGCGCTTGATATCTGACTTCGGTGATAAAGGAAAGACTATCATAGAAACCGTAAAGGAGTACACGAAGACGGGTTCCCCGATAGACTTCGATATGGAGATACTTCCGTTGCTCACTAAAAACGGGGAAGCTCCTACGAAGAAAGTTATTAACGAGGTGCGTGATAGGCTCCAAAAGTATTTCGGTTTGAAAATCAGCAAGCCAAAGCAAAAGCAGCAAAAAACTGAAAATAAGCAAGAACAGCCCGCAAAGACGGACGAAAAGCAAGAAGCTCCTCAGAAATAAATCAGTGGGTCAATTGACTAACTAACGCATCTACGTCAACGCAAGATGCGTTATATTTATTTATGTACACGCTGTTGAACAATTTCATCGTAACAGCATTCAACAGAATCGCCAACGCTTTCTTTTCATCGTCGCTCAGTTTGTACGACGACATCAACATGCAATGCTGGTCCCGTCCACCTTTGTTGTTGAAGAGGGTGATATCAATGGGTTCGTCATCGCTTAACCCTACCTTTTCATACATGTGTTTGGCAATGGCGTTGCCTTTCTCGACAGTAAGGCAGTTCACATCGAACTGGTCCATCAACATTTCGAGCAGACGGCTTCCAACCCCCTGCCCACGTTCCGTTTCCTTGACGGAGAAATCGCACAGGAAGTTGACATCGCCCGACTTGACAATCATGGCCTTGGCTACGCCAGATGCCCCCTCTTGCGAATAAGCTGGGTAGGCGACGACTCGATAGACGTTTTCCATAGGCTGTTTGATAGATAATTTTAGGTCAAGCATGTCAGTTTCATTGTTTCAAAATATAGTTTATATCCAGACTTGAACGAATTCCCTATGGTATCTAAATACATCTACTTTGCAGCGAACAACATGGTCGAACACCCGTTGTACATGAAGAGTTTTATCCTCGGTGAAACAGAAGACATAAACGTACGCCAGCACCAGTACAATGTCATGCAGAAGGGAATCCAGCAGATACCAACAGGGGCACTGACCTCAATCGACGGTCAGGACGGTCTCATCTTCCCGTTTGTAGATTACTTCAAGCTTACGCTGAACACCGTGTCAAATGCAAAGAACCGTCATGACACGTTTATCCACGATATCATGCTTCATGAGCGCCCGTTCAAGGACTTGGTATACCACGTAAAGGATAAACTACTCATGAATACCAAAGAAGCATTTGCGTTCTATAACACAATAGATTTCATCAGGGACATCGAACGGATTAAGGACTACCTGATAGAGAACCTGACCAGCTACGGTCACTACACGGTTATGGAATACAAGTTCACGTAGGATTGTCATGGAAGTCGAACTGTATACCCCAGCAGAAGTGAAGGAACTTCTGTCCAACATGGAAACCATCAAGCGGTTCCCTATGATTTGTTACGACAAGGTAGAAAGCAACATAGAAGGAAAGACCGCTGCCGAAATCATGAACGAGGCGAAGACCATGGACTACGACGGGGAATGGATGGTCTTTCGCAGCATGGGTGTGGTGATTGGACTTGCGTGTGCAGCAGTGGAGGACAAGACTACACGCAACCTGTACCTGTACGACTTCGAGGTTGCGACCGATGCACAAGGAAACGGATTCTCAAACACGATGCTGGACTACGTGTACAAGTACGCACGACAGCACGATTGCCAGTACATAACCCTGATGGCATTCGATGATAACGCTTTTGAATACTGGAAGCATCAGGGATTCAGGGTATCCCCAAAATCAAATAACAATATAAGACTATTGTTCAAGAAACTCTAAACCGAAAGGGACTCCCAGCGTCGACACTGAGAGTCCCCATGCCATACATCCCATGGTGTTGGGTAACGGGATGGCGGCCAAGTCCTGTGGCGAAATGGCTTGCCTCCGTGCTGCGGGTCACGGTCCCCGTCCGGCCATGTTTAACGAGCTGTTCCGAACTCAGCCTTTTCTGAGAATTCCTTACCGTTACAAGGAAAAGCATCAGATTCCTTTGCTCGGCGGCCTTCCAGGTACCATCCTGAAAAACCTTCCATCACATATTATAGAAAATTTACATGGCTTCGTCAAGAGTTATGCCGAATTTTTCTGGGTGACTGGTCGTTATCGTGAAGTATGCGATGTGCCCACCATCGCCCGCACGAGGCATCTTCACATCGGTAGTGGCCTCTGGGTCGATTTTCTGGACGAGAGCCGATGTCATAGCCTGTAAATTCCGTTCAGTATTCGCCATCTCCTCATCTCGGCCAATGGGGGTTCCGACATATTCATCCATCTTCTCATGAATATGCCTGAGCATCATTCGTGCATGAATTAGGTTTAAAGCAGACTGTCCTTTTTTCATTATGTACCTTCCTGTTGTCTCTTTTCCTGCCATATAGCCATGGCTTCTAAAATCGTGATTGGTTCCAGCTCCAAACCTTTACTCCTGTTTAATTCCTTGCACGCATCCTTTGCATTACTCTCGCACAGCCACTTGTACGCATACCTCGGGTCATCGACAAAATCCCCATATCGCTCGTCATTGTATTCACCGAAGAACTTTCCTTGTTTGAAATCAACAAGCACAAGGCTACGGTCGCTTATCGAATCGTCAAGTTCGATGGTTGTAGTGGTCGTGCGCTTGGCATAGTATTTCAACGCTACGAACGCCGCTATCAGGAATACGATTAGAAGCAGTCCTGGAAGAAACATCATCCAGGTCTGCACGGTGTACATCTCGTATGCGTTATACAGGGGTTCCATCTCGGCAGCTACGATGTTCATACCGTCCCCGGTTTAAGCACAGGAAACATTCGTCTTAGGAGAGGCAATTTCACTGGCTGCGGAGTATAATCTTTTTCTTCGTCAGGCAAATAGTAGTCTCCACGATATAGTTTTTGGTAGAACTCGTAGAGGTATTCTTCGGTCTTTGTAAGAAGCACGGTGACATTCCAGACGAAATGAGTCGGACCGTCCATGTTGAACTCCCACTCACCCGCTTCATTCAATTCCTTCGTGTATCTTCCATAAGATACGGGGACGGACTTAATCATGTCGATGATTTCACGCTTGCTAAGATTGACGTTCATTTTTTTTCTCCTTTGAAATTTGTATACTCGATTAGAAAAAGATGTATTTGAGGCAGGCTGTCATTGCGATTCCGAGCATAAGCATCACTGGAACCATGAAGAGGATTAGCCAAACGATGACACGCACATTGAACGTGTTCGCCTCGATGTTGTATAACTTGAAGTCAGCCATGAGGCGAAGAATCTGGTTAGCTATGAAGATTCCTGTTTTCTCGAAAATGTTCTGGTATTCGGAAATGTTGTTCCTTTTGTATTTTGCGATAATCATGCTCATCCCTCGAATGCGACATATATAAGGTTGAAATCTTCTACGACTTTCCTTCCATCCCGTTCGACAACGTTTCCCGTGGCGATAGGGAAGATTTTGAGGTTCTTTACGCCGTAGCTTTCACAAATATTCATCAACTTCTTGCCATGCTTATTGGACTCACACTTGAAGGTCATAACGAGCTTGCCGTCGACGTTTTTCGCATCGATGCAGTGGCCCATGACCTGTTCTTCCCACACTGCTGCAAGGGAAACCTTCTTCATTTCCCTTTCAATCGGGTTGAACTCCTGGATGATGAACCGTTCACCTTCCTTGACCTTCTTGATTATTGCCTCGACCGTATCCAAGGTGTACCAATGGATATCCTTCTTCTGGCTGTTGCCGTCAATGGTAGGTTTGGTCGTGTCGATAACTTCTGCATCGAACTGGTAGTCAACTTTAATCCTTGGCATTCTTGACCTCCTTGACGAAATCTGGACCGCACAGAACTTCAAGGCTTCTTTCCATGATGGTCATGCGGCGCTGAAAGTAGTCGCTTACATTACGCAGAAACAGTCTGACCTGCTGCCCGCATTCCTTCTTATTGATTACGTCAATCACGTCGCCATAAGCCTGACGACAAAACTTAAATTCATCTTGAAGGCGTTTCTTGTTTCCCACAAGGTTATCATACACTTTTCTCTGCTCGTCCGTAAAGGACTTGATAATCTTTTCTCTAAGTTCAGGTGTAATCGCAGCCATTTTATACCTCGTAATTATCCAATAGATACCTGTGTGCGGCAACCGCATTCCTTAACGGTTCGATGAATGTGGCGTGGCCGTATTGAGCCTTCGGTCTGCCATGATGGATATGGGTGATTCCAGTTCTAGGTACACCAAGACCAGCAAGGACAATTTCCTTGTCGTAGAAGCACTCAATACCAAGGAATCCGTCCTCACCACCCCAGCGTCCGCTGAATATGGGGGAAAACACACAGTTGTAGCCGTAAAGCGTGCTGTTGACTTTGATTAGACGTTCGATTGCCGCCTTGTTCATTCCGATATTGCATGACCAGAGAACAGCGGAGTCGAGAACTGGAGCTTCCTCGTCAATGACGGTGAACGGGTCACGGAAGATGTTCCTATACTTGTTGTGCTCCCTCTGGTCAGTGTAGCCAAAGCTAAAATCGTCACGCTTGCCGCAAAGGACAATAGGTCTTTCGTCGGTCAGGTACTCGTCATACCCCTTGATGATGTCGCCTTCTGGTAGACAGTCGCCATCAATGAATACAAGCTTGTCGCAGCCATCGGCCAACGCTTCCTTGATGCAGATGTTGCGGCAATAGCCAGCAAGGAAATAATCTACATTCGGGGTCATCATAGGACGATATACGGTCTCTGGAACCTTGTCGTTGAACATCAGCTTGGAGAAGGACTTGCACTCATGTTTGGCCATTATGGCAGTAGCGTCTTCCTTGGTCTTCTGACTTTCACGGTCGAGCATGTAGTACAGACGGTCGGGTTTGACACTCATGCCGTCAACCTTGCTCAACATCTGGTCCATGTACGGAACCTGGTTCTTGCTTATGATTATTAGACCTATCATACGACTATTCCGATTATTCCGAGTACCATTGCTACGACCGCCAATGCGAAGAGGACATATTCGATTGGGAACTTCTTCTCTTCGCTCAAAGTTTCAAGCGACCTAACCCTTTCCTGCAAGGATATCTGGGCACTGATTATCTGCTGGTCCTGCTTTATTAGCATGTTCAGCTTGTCTGTTATGGATTTCTGGTTGTTTGCATAAATACCGACGATATCGTACAGACCATCAACGTTATTCGCCAAGTCGTAGACAGCCTTGTTGACCTCCTGTTCTTCAAGGTCATCCATGCCGTAATCGCCGTTGGAAAACACCGATGCGAGCATGTTGTCCACCTCGGCTTCCTCCTTCGCTGTCAGCGTGGTGACAGGTTTCTTTACGGCGGGAGCCTTCATATCTTCTAGCGGGGTAATCGGCAACTGGCTGTTCGGGATGGCGGAAAAGTGCTTAACGATATAGCCATCCTTCTGTTCAAGCTTGGTAAGGGAGAAACTCTTCGGGCCGACCGATATGAACTTGATTCCCTCATGCTGTCCTGGAACGACATAGAGTATCATGTTCGTCACGACACCCTCGCTCAGGAAGGACATGGCCGTCTGGTTGCCCCCAAGGATGTAGACAGGCTTGTCGATACGCTTTGCCAACGTAAGGGCGGTGAACACATTGGTCGTATACGACGTGTGTTTCAACCGTGTGGTCAGGCTCTTCGAAAACAGAATCCGTGAGGCCACCCTGGTCTTCCTGAAACACTTCAATTCATTGTACGCATTGCGACCCATGATAATCGTGTTTCCCTTGATTAGTTTTTCCATGTCCTTGTGGATGCCTTCACAATCCCAAGGAATCGAGGTACCGTTCCCTATCGTGTTGTTCGCATCAATCGTCAAAAGAAGTGTAATATCCATAACACATAGTCGTATAATCTAGTTATTAAACTACATTTTTCGACTAATTGTAGATATGGAGGTTCTTTGCTGCACGGGTAAATGCGGTATATTTCAACTTATTCCTCTGGATGACATCCCAGTCACAGATGTTAATGTCCTTTTCGACAACGTAAACATTGTCGATTGTGGAGCCCTGGGCCTTGTGGATGGTCATTGCATAGCTGTAATTGACGTAGCAGAACGAGTCGATGAAGTCATAGAACTCCTGCCAGACCTCATGTCTGTTATGGACAGGGAGGCCAGTCATTGGGTTTATTTCGGCACACAGGGTCTTAGCCTTTCCGATAAGCTGTCTTTTAACAGACATGTACGTGCTATATCCTTCGGCAGAAAGAACCTTGATGTGGCGGAGTTCCCTCTTGTTGGATGCTGCCATGTAGTTATCGACAAGCAGACTCCAGGCAACAATACCAGTACCCTCTTCGACATACTTGGTCGCTTCCTTCACCAGCAGTCGTTCACCATTGGCGTAAACCTGCAGTTTCTTCTCGCCAGCAAGAGCAACACTGTAACCTTCTGTCACAATAAGGTCGTCGCCTGCGGTGTATTCCTGAACATCGTTACCGAAGATGTGGCGTCTGATGAAGCTGTTTGACTTGTCCACGGCATTGTTGGTGTAGGCAAGGAGACGGCAGAAGTTCTTGTTTTCCTTATACTCGTCGGACATGAAGTCGGCAAACAGGTTATCAAAGAACGGTTTCTTCATTGTGTAGAAACGGACACCCTCTCCCTTATCGTTCACACGGTCTACATGGTCAAAGCAGTCTTCCACACGGAGCATATTCCTGGGGTCACGGATTGGCGTGACAAGCCCGATGATTGGGTTGTCGGCAGAAACACGCATGACCTGTGTCAAACGGAAAAGGTTCGGGACTCGGGTGAATACAACCGATGCCTGGAAATTGACAGGCGGCAGCTGTGCCTCGTCTCCGACATAAAGGATTTTCATTTTAGGAAATTCACGCAGGACACTCTGAATCATTTCATAACATTCATCGTTAACCATCGACGCTTCGTCAATGACGATGAGACGGTACTTGCCAGCGTGGCACTTACCGTCACGAACAAGAACCTTGCCATGGTCCTCATTCTGTTCCAGTTTGAGCCCAAGCAATCCGCTGATAGTCTTATCGTAGTTCTTACCGCTTCTCTGCGAAAGAACACGCACCGCTTCATTTGTGTAGGCGGTGCAGTATACCTTGATTTTCTTAAATTCTCGACTCAGTTCCTTCAAGAACACATTGAGGAGGGAGGTCTTTCCAGTGCCAGCAGCCCCGGCCAAGACCATCTCCCTCTGGGAGTCGTCATGCATAAAAGCAAGCATTTCAGCCAACCCCTTGCGCTGGTCGGGGCTAAGCTGTTTCTTTGTAATTAGATTTGAGTGACTCATACCGATAAATATAGCTATTCAATCGAACATTGTCAACTCAAATCTTTCTAATAGACGGTCGTCATGAACTGGGTCGCATCTATGGCTTGCTGAACGCTGTCATACACCCTTGCATCCGTATTCATCGTCTGGTGGTTGTACTTGACCTGACGCCAGATAGCCTCGATTCGTTCCTCACGTTCCTTGGCGTTGTACGCCTTCATGTTGATGCCAATCCTCGTTCTCGGGGGAGGCGGCAACTCACGGAGCTTGACAAGGCACTTCAAGGCATGTTCTAGCTTGTTCACCTTGACGTTGTACACATAGCGGTAATAGAAACTCTCCGCACGGTGCGGGATGTTTTCAATCATCTCCATGGTCAGGGCGTCGGCGAACTCGAACTGGCCATTCTTCAGAGCGTCGGCCACCACATAGTCCGCTGCGGCAATAGTCTCGTCAAACTCCCAGTACGGGAACTCGTTAAGACAGATTTCGTACCAGAGTCGGGCCATTTCTGGGTTCTTGGTGTCCTTATAGCTCGTCGCAATGTAGTATGCGGTACGTAGGGAATGACCCTTCTTCCAGAGCTTAATCAGAGCCTTCAAGTTTCGGGCAACGTCACGCTGCTTCTTGAAATTGAGGAACTCGTTCTTGAAGGTAATCACCTTCCTCGGCTCGGCGGTGTCAATCACATACTCGTGAATCGGGTTGATAAACCTCGATGTCGCCTTTCGGACAATCCTGACTCTCGGGAACTTCAATGTCTTCGTAATCCTCGTGTACATGACGATGTCCGAGGTCGAGTACATGTTGCTCGCCTTGTCGAACTTCTCCCTGACCTCACGTGCATTGTCGAGCATGTCGTTTACATCGACCCACATCACATATTCCTTGGTAGCGAGCGAGAAACCGTAGTTCTTCGCCTTTCCGAAGTCAAAGTTGTCTTCATCGTCAAGGAACAGCGTGCCAACCGCATCGATGATGACGGGCTGGCGAACCATGCTCTGGAACTTCCTGACCTCAGCTAGCGTATTGTCGGTAGAACCAGTATCGACGACGACAAACTCGTCGGCCAGTCCTACAAGCCGCCTAAGGCATTCCTGAATCCTCTTTTCCCCGTTTCTAACTACCAGAACCGCTGACAGTTCATGTCTCATATTTTACCCTTCCGTGTAATCATCGTCATTAAGCTGCTTGGCCAATTCATCGACCTGCATAGAGGAGAAATCCGAATCATCGGGAGTGATACCCATTTCGGCATTTTCCTTTTCCAGCTTTTCCTCCTCGTCAATCTTCTTGTTTGCGTCGATAGCAAATTCGTCGATGGAAGAGTAGTTGTTCATCGTTCCCTCGTTCAACTGCACAAACTTGATTTTCTTGCTACGGGCGGCAAGCTTGTTGTGGGCCTGAATGAAGGCACAGAACGTGATTTTGGCCAAGTAGTAATACGGGTCGACGTTCTTGGTCACCTGCATCTTGACAGGGTCAAAGTTGTGGCTGTGCTTGATAAGGAGTTCAATGGCCCTGTCACGCATCTCCTGCTTCCAGTCAGGGGTATATCCTCTCCATTTCTGGTTACCAAGGTTCTTGTCGATAACCACGTTAAACACGTACCCGAGCGGTTCGGATACTGGGTATTCCTTGCCATACTTCTTGCGGCAGTCTTTAAGCTCGACAAGCAACTTCGTCAGGATATCCTTGTCAATCTTTCCGCTTCTCATCTGGGCATCAAACGCTTTCAACTGCTCTGGGGTCCAGGAATATCCGCTCTCTGGGATTTCAAAGTCAAGAGTTACTTCCTCATTTGTCGGTTCTACTTTTTCCATATTCTACTCATGGATTGAATCTCATAAGTAAAATACATTTTAATTAAACTGCCATAGACGTATACCCCCGCCATACCCAAAATGAATCTACTTTATAAACTATGAATATACAACTTGGGTACGACCATGAACCTATTCGAATCGGAAATCAGCAAGCTAAAACTCAGCCCGACGGTAAAAGAGACCATCATTCAACTGCGAAAGATATGTCTTGAATCGGAGGACGACAGACACTTACAAGAAGATGACTTCAAGAAATATGTCAACAATCGTCGTGTCAGCGACCATCCTCATTTTACCTATGAAAAACCGTCTGACATGCGCCCGACTGATAAAATTGATAGTATTCCTGATACTCTTCCAGATATATGGGGATTCGGTCCCCTGTCCGACATAGAAGGTGAAGAAAACAAGGTAGACTACAAGAAGATTGACGAGGCCAAACAGCTATTTCTGCACCAAGGTGGCCATTCTAAAATAGTGAGCCGCCTCCTGGAGTTTTTAGATGACGAATGGGGTTCAAGCGGCGTCGAAGTCACAGGCGTGGACGAATATGACCCGAACGAAGATAATTTCCCGAAAGCCCACATACACTGCGATGTAGGAGACCACCATATCGGAATAGATGTTAGGATTAATTCCGACAAAGGCCTCCTTTCGTACGTCATGTGGGATGATGACAGGCGTCGAAACCTGAATGTTCTCCTGTGTGAATATAGGGATGTCGACCCGAGTACATTGGAAGACCGTTACGAACTATCCAAGAAATACTCTCTCGACAACATCGACGAGATGCTCGAAGACATCTCGACGGACATTTCATCAATCTTTATCTGGGGTATATAAAAAAGCCCCGTCGTATTTCTACGACGGGACAACTCAGGGAGAAAAAAATACTAGGCTTCGATGTATGTCCCCTGTTCTTCCTTCGGGATTAGCTTCAATGCTTCCCTACTAGGAAGATTGGACATTGTACGTCGAATCTTTTCGAACTTTCTGGTCTCGATGTCCTTGAATTGCGGATACCAACGCTTCTTGCTTCCAAGTTTCTTACGGTAGAACTGGTGAAGGACGTTGATATAGCAGAATAGCGGGAACAAGGCTTTTTCAGCCTCCTTCGTGACATCGAACTCTACCTGCGGGAATGTCTTGGCCAGCTTGTCGACTGCAGTGTCGGTCAGCATAAGGAACTTGTACTTCCATGGGTAGGAGAATACATCGTCCTTGAACTCGACTCCACGCATGCTGAACTTGCCATACTGGTTCACTCGAAGCACGGCGGTGCTGAACTCGGTGAAGTTCATGTAAAAGCCGCCAGGAAAATTGTGGTCGTCAACAATCTCTACCGTAAAACCTGCCTTCGACTGTAATTCCTGAGCCAGCTTGTCTAGGAAATCCTTGATATTCATTGGACTACCTACTTGCATTCGTAAGGAACGATATCGGAAAGATTGTCGCTTTCCTTGGCCGGGATGAGCATCGGATAGATGGCGTCAAATATGTAGATTGCTGAATCACCAGTGATGTCAGGGCACTGTTCTGCAGGAACCATCGCAATATCGATTTCGACCTTTTCCTTCATGAACGTGTTGAGTTCAGCATCGTTATCCCTCTGACGTTCAAGGGCTTCCTTGTAACGGTCAGCAAGGTCAGTCTGCAGCTTGGTAAACTCGGCGTTCTTTTCAGGCGGAAGAGCCATAACAGCGGCTTCGAATTCCCTGATGTTCACAAGAGGAGGCAGGCCAAAGGTCTTGGCGATTTCACCAAGTTCACTGGTATACTTCATGTAATCATCGTCAGGTTTGAAGGCATCAATCATGCTCGAAACTTCCTTGTCGGTCGTCTCGATATTTTTGTGCATTGCATATCTGAACGTGCTGCTAATACGTCCAGTAAACAACTTTTCGCCGATAGCCCTCTTGAAGGCCTGGTTCATGTCAAAAATGGCTTGGTGGGTCAGTAATCTTTTCATATGAGTCCCGTTTTGATGTTACTTGCTTATATAATATACATTTATTTTGTCTTACTAGGAATTTAACGTACTACAACTTCCAATAGTCGAGAACAAGCCGTTGTTTTCAATGTTCAGCTTGTAGTCGAACAGGTCCTGAATGATGGCTTCACGGTGGGTTACTGCAAAAATGCTTGGAGTTTGCTTGGTTCTCGTACGGACAAGCGACACCATTTCCCTGAGGGCGACATCATCCGTGGAAACGTCCAGGATTTCATCGAGGAACAGGCAGTTAATCTTGAAGTTAGCCACACGGAAGACAAAGTCGCAGAACGCCATGGCGACCGCAAAGTTAACCTTACGCTTCTGACCCTGGGACAGCATTTCGTAGCAGGGGGCGGCACCGTACACGGATTCGAACTTGTAGTCCATGCTTTTGTCGAACGTGATGTTGTACGGGAGGTTGAAGCGGCGAAGGTTGCTTTCTATCGCCTGGTTGAAGAACGGCACGAACATCTTGATAACATAGGATTTCAAGCCGTCGTCCGAACACATATAGGAAATGTACTTGCAGATGGCAATCTTGTCCGAGTAATCCTTGATAGAGGCAGTAACCCCTTCAAGTTCCTTCTGCAAGTCAAGCAGATGTGCTTCGGAGTCCTTCAACGCCTTGTCGTCATTACTACTTTCTTCCTTCTGGATTGTAGCCTTCAACGAATTGATATTGAGGTTAACCTGATTCAATGCGCTAGCCGCCTGGAAATACTTATCCCTCGCCTGCGAAGCTTCCTCAACGACAGAACCATTAGAGTTAATCCAGTTGGTCAAATCAGTCTGTTTCTGAACCAGTTCGTTAATCTCAGACTGGACTTTCTGGAAATCGTTGCCGAAACGGTAGGCATTCGTCGTCAGAGAGGCAAGCCTGGACTTAGCCGCAATCAACTGACCATTGATAGGCCCGTAAACAGTCGCCTGAAACTGGTTGTACGCCTGGATGTTGCTATTAAGCTCGTTAATCTGCGTATCAAGCGACGTATCGGAAACCTGAACCGACAACTCAGCCAACTCCTTCTTCTTGGCTTCATTGTCATTCATGATAGCAAGCTGTTCGGAGCGAAGACTACGCCACTGTTCTCGGTAGGCTTCCTTGACGTGTTCAACGTCAGCTTCGGTCGACGGCTTGCCACAGGTCGGGCAAGGTACTCCAGCCTTGACCGATGTAGCCTTATCGGTAACCTCTTTCATCTTCGTCTGATACGACATGATTTGTCGTTCGTTGGAAGCGATGGTTGAATTGAGGACGTTAATCTGGCTAATCATCCCATTCTTTTTCGCAATAATTTCGTTCAGTTTTGCCTGAGTTTCGCTGATTTTGTAAGCTTCCGACTGCGTAGCGGCCTTTGCAAGCTCCGAAGTAAGGTCTTCGACGTTCTTCGTTTCCTTGTCGATGTCGGCAAAGAGGGTGAGACATGAGGACATGTCGTTTACCTTTGTCATGACATTCCGCAACTCAGCCTGAGCCTTGTTATACTCACCAGCCTTGCGTTCAGCTTCATCCTTGGCAATCGCTGCCGATTCAGCACTCTGGCTCAACGAAGGAAACGTTGCTTCAAGCTCGGATAACTGACGCTTCAATTCATCAATCTGTTCGTGCTTTTTGGCCTTCAAAGTGGAAATCATGTTGTTGGTGTAGTTGATATCCGCCGTGATTCTATCCACGGAATTCTTTGCGATATCGAACTGCATGTTAGATTCACTGAGAACCTTGTTGTTGGCCTGCTTCCACTTGTCAGTAGAAAGCGAAATCGTATTCTCGATAAGTTTCCTTTCCTTGTCTGCAGGAAGTTCAAGGAACGGGATTGTTTCCTGGCTGTTCATCGCAACCACGGTCTGGTACAATGCGAGGGATGGTCCGAGAACTCGGTTTTCAAAGTCCTGCTGCGTCATCCCAGCACGTTTCAACTGCTCCTGCCCGTCAATCCATATCGTAAAGCTCGTCTTGAGGCTCTTGGCCTTCATACGGCGTTCGATATGGTATTCATGCTTACCAGTTCCAGTATCGACATCAAAGTCGAGCGTCACAAGCATGTCTGCATTCGTGTTCTCCGTATTCTTCAAGTCACTCTGGTTTCCGCCACGGTAAGACTTCCCGTAAAGAACGAAGGTCAAAGCCTCGACAATACTGGATTTTCCGTATCCGTTCGGGGCGCTCAGGTAAATGAGACCAGGTTTGAACTCGACGATATTGTCAATATCGCCGTAGGACATGAAATTTCGGAAAATAAGCTTCTTGAACGTAATATCATGCATAGGACGCTAACCAATACTAGAAGTTAAAGGTGATGTCGAAGGTATATCCAGAGGTGAGATACTCAGCCTTCGGAAGCACGGCGTAGTAACCAAGGCAAAGGTCAACCTTGCCGAGCATATAGACCACGCCAGCATAGGGTTCCCATGAATTGTCGGTATCGACAGTGGAACCACCATAAAGGATAATGTCGGAGAGCAAGAGGTAATCGAGTTCGGCACCAAAACGGCTAACCTTGGTATCGGTATCAAACAGGTATTCACCACCGATGCTGAACTTACCAATATCCTTGTAGCCATGGATAAACGGACGAACGCTAGTTTCAGTCAGCTCAACACCGACAGCGGCAACGTCATAAATGTCAGTCCTTACCGACATACTGGAAACTTCACCAGCATAGAGGGATGCTGCGATTTCGACATTGCCCTTGATAATTGCACGGAAATTTTCATAATGGGCGGCACTTTCGGCTTCATGGTCGAAGGAAACGCCTGTACGGAACTGGGCCGTACCACCCGAGGACGGATTGAACCAATCCCAGCCTCCTGCGAACGCCACGGAGGAAAGCATAAATGCGAGAATGAGTATGAGTTTTTTCATGTTGATATCCTTTTTTGATTGTTTTTGTTTATAGATATCAACAATATAGTAACAAGATTGACAGTTGTCAACCTTATTCTAGCAGATTGATTGATTTGGTCAATGTCATCAACTTATTTTCGTTACAGATAATCGGACTCATGAAGATTGCCGTGTTCCCGAACGTGACCCTTTTCCACGGGAATGACGACTGAGCGATAGGGAACGGCCTCAACGAGATGATAACAAATGGATTGTAGGCGTTCTCCTTGGCCAGGTCAAGAACCTGAATGTTCTTGGAAAGTTCGATATTCACGTACGGGCCGTTTGCCGATACCACCTTGGCATATCCAGGGGTACCGTCGCTGCGTAGGAGAATGGTCGGCCTCGTCTTCGGTCTGGAGAATGATGCAAACAGGGTAGTTGCCTGGGACTGGATTATCCTCAGGTAGTTCTCCATGTTGAAGTATCCTATCGGGAGGGTACTCTTATCTAGCAGCCCAGCCAGAATGTTCACGTATCTCCTGATGAGCGGCTGATACATCTTGCCATTATCGTAATCTAATCTACTTAGCAAAGCGTTGATTGCCTCGACATCCCTGACCTGTGAACTCGAAAGCATGATGTGGTTGCCAGCGGAATCGGTGATGGTGTTCATCGTCGCATAGTTAAGCGCACGGAACGGACCGAGATACACCTTGTCACCGAGTTTGATACGGGAGTTCTCGAAGAAGTTAAGCCCGTCAAGGATGGTCTTGAACATTTCCTTGTCCAGGTTACCCTTGTGCTTGATGTCCAGCTTTACCGAATCGTTCATAACGTAGTAGGAAAGATTGCTGTACCCGTTTATGCGTACTGCCTTGACCTTGGCCCCGTTGGCGTTTGTAAACTCGATGGGCGACGTAGTGACATAACTGGCCAGACCAGCGCCGCTACCGAGACCAAGCGCCTTGGCTACGTCAAGGTAATCCCTTGACGCATCAGGGGTGTAGATGTATTGAGTGTTGTCGTTTTTTATCTGGACTATCATGAATCATTCCTGAATGTAAGCTCAATCTTTCTTGCAATACCACGAGGTACCTTGATGTAAAGGACGATGACCACCGTGTTGTCCTCGTTGATGGCAACATAGCTCTTGTCCTCGACCACTACCACCCTCGGTTCATACTTGTTGATGAGGGTAACGCACTGGTTCAGCAGCTTGGACTCTCCATTGAGGTCTCCGATAATATCGAAAACGCTCTCCTCCAAGGTAGAGCCGAACTCGTCGTCATACAGACGTTCACCAAGGTTGGTCAACAGGATGCTGTACACGTTCTGCATCAGGCTGTTCTCGTCAGCGGTGATGCTGAATGATGAGTAAGCCAAGTCCTTATTGTATATCGGTTCGAAGTTCAAGTCATCGAAGCGAGATACACTGTTCTTTTTCTTGACTATCGAAGCCTTTCCGTCCACATCGAGCGGCTTGTCCTGCTCTTCCTTGGAAACAATGCTAAACACATAAGGGTCAGTCACAATACATACTCCATCTGCACCCATATTATCTTCACCGACATCAACCCAAACGTTAATTCCAGATGCTACAACACCAGGATTCTTTATGTAAAGCGTCTTGCGGTCTGGGGTTCCAGAGAGGATGTTTGCTGTCATTACGGGGGAAGATTTACTGAGTTGATAGTATACGATATTGTTCATGAAATTCTGGTTGAACAACACATGGCTATCAGGGGCAATCATGATATCAATATCCTCGAATGTGTCGTAGATATCCTTTGTCATGATAATAGGAATATCGCACTCTGTTACAATAACAGTACGTGTAAGTGGGCGAGCTTCTCTGTCGCACGAGTCTTTTACCGTGTACGTAATCGTATGGACACCCGCTTCATTCCAGTCTGGATTGTCGATAGATATGTTGATGGAATCGGAAATATCGTTACCTCGTCCATCCCAGGCGACTATATCAGATGGAACAGGTTCAGTCCACGGTTCACCTTTCTTCTGCTTTACCTTAGCACTTTCAGGGTTCCTAAAATACAGCTTAGGGTCAGGGACGATATCAACCGTGTTCAAATATCCACTAATCAATGGAGGAACATCCCTTACACCGAAACTATTGGAGGCGATTTCATTGGGTTTCTTAGAAACCACCTTGACTGAAATGTTTGAGTTTGTTGACGTATCGACACTAACGATTTCTATCGTTGATGCAACAGAGAGCACACGCAGTTTAACGGCATCAGTAAGGTTAATGCCACGGTACTGAAGAACATCCTCAGACTTAACACATGACTTATCCTGTTTGAAAATAATAGGGCCATTCCATGTTGCCGTCTGATGGAGGTCTCCCTCATTCGTGTCGCCAGTACATACTTCAAGCACGCCTCCTCGCTGGCTAAGGTCATTATCCGTAATAATCAAGTCAAACGTAAAGCTTCCATTTCCTTCCGCATCATGCGATATGTTGCTTATGTTCGTGAAATGACTATCCGCAGCGAGATAATTAGAACCTAGCGTAGCCCAGATACCCGAAACACCTGGTTTATTCGTATCCTTGGAAAGAATCGTATAATCAGTGTCAGTAACCTTGAAGCTCAATCTATGATTTGCAACACCATCTACTATGGTGGTCTCTACACCTGTAATAGAGATGGCAAGTTTAGTGTCGACGACATCCAATATAAGAGAGGTTAGATTTCCCGCAACATCGACAATGTCGACAACCTTGCTCTGATTCAAAGTCATTGTAATCTTAATAAACCTTGAATCCGTGCCACCCAGAATATACTCTGGATTAAAGTCCGACAGCGGACGCCCGTCAATCGTGTCAATCTCGTTCAAATCAGAAATATAGATATCAAACTCACGCCCTACATGGTGTTCCTCTTCGGGAACATAGCATATAGGAGGTTCTTCGTCAATCTGCAGATACAAACGGTTAGCATACACATTCGTATTCACATTGGTGTCCTGGAGGGTAATGGATGTAACCGTGCTGTATAGCACCAACGGTACATCGTTCTCAGTCAGCGTGCCCGACGGGATTTTAGAATTGATATATTCAACCTCAGGATTAGTCAGCAAATCACAACTGGGCGAAACTGACGGCTCTTCACCAGGAATACGAGGTATATATGTAGACGAAAGCTTTAACCATACATACTCACCGTTATTGTCACCGATTTCGTCCACTTGATAATAGTTAAGACCGTATCGTAGACCGCTTGGGGGAGTCGGGTGGTTTTCGTCAATGTACCGACCAGTGTATACCGCCGCAAACACGTCTCCCTTTCCCAAGAACGGGAAATCGTCCGACTTAACCTTAAACTTGGTCGCACCGCTATCATTGCTTACTTCATATACAGGGATTGCCCTTTGTAGGTTAAAGGTGTCCGAATAGAAGAACATGCGTTCACCAGGCTTGCCATCAACCTTATGAAGTTCAGCGGCAGTTCCCTCAGCGATACCATCTTCCCATGCGACCGAGCCTAGAATTGCCTTGGCACCATCGCTCAACTTATCCAAGTTGAATCCCTTCAAGATAATATGGTTGTTTGGACCAACATGAGTAAAACGGTCAGTTTCTCCCCCGTACTCATCCACTTCTACATCTGTGATGATGACAGGAGTCACCGTTTCGGATGTGCTACTTCCATCAGAATAAGTTACACTCAATGATGTCGAATTTTCGTCCGCTTCATCATGTATCACATCGAATTCGATATCAGAGCCGTTATACCCATATTTTCCATGTACCTCTGGGGGTTCATCAACCTTTAGATTACTTGGATTATTGTCGGCATCGGCTGCGACATAAGTGGATATCATCCTTGAACGGTTCCTGATAATACCGCATTCAGGTACATCGAATCCGACGTCAGGTGTTGTCTCATCATATCTGAAATAAATCTTTTTCTCATTATAGTCGACACCGACCACCGTAGCCCTTACGGTGTCATAGTGTTCGGTATTCATAACTTCAATCTTGTCATACGGAGCAATGAATGGCTTATCGTCATCGTTCCAGCTACGAACATACATCAAGCTGTCGCTATCGAACATCTTCTCAGAAATATCGGCGACAAAGGCAGTCGCATGACTGTATTGAATCTTCTTGATAGAATCGCACACTAGGTACATGTAAGTGTTGTCGATATCAATAGTTGGCGCCTTGCCAATAAATTTAACCGAGCTAATTGCGATGTACGGCCAGTGGCCTTCATCCTCGTCACGAGATGCTAATACAACATCCGTTCCAAGCACACTGCAATTCAGGAAGACGGAATTACTTACGTTGCCAGTAAGCATGCTGACTGTATAGGGGTTGTCGATATCAAACTTAATATACCTATGCCTGACGGCTCTGGTAGGATTCGTGAAGTCGACGTAGTTTATGGGACTGCCAGCCCATGGCTTACTTTCGTGCCTTTCCATCAGTTTAGTGTTATTGTCACTCTCGCTGAAATCTTGTTCATAGCCATACACGGAGACCGTATTATCGGCATGGTCTCCCGTTTCCTCGACATACACATACATTTTTGATACCAGGTCAGGGTCAGCCGTAGCCTCTCCGCTATACAACGGTATCGGGAACCGTATGATTGGTATCTTACGGTCATATCGAAGGTTCATGTATTGTGAGCCACCATTACTGGTTGTGCCCTCCTGGCTTGAATCATAGAACGTATCTTGGCATGCGTAAAGCAGTACATTCTCATTAACGTGACTCTTCACTTTTGCAGGAGCGATATCCGAGCTCTGCACGTTGAATGCAACATCAGAAGACGGCATACGAGAAGTGAACTTCAATGTTCCTGACGTTATGCTCGACGGGAATGATTCACCCTCGACAGGGACAGCTGTTATGCCAGAGCCACTCACTTCGCTAACGACCATGTGAACTTTGCCGGAACTGTTGGTGACAAACGTAACATTGTCACCGACGGCAAAATTGTGCTTGCAGTTGACAGGGTCAGTGTCAGTAAACGTGAATGCTACCGAATCGCCGCTTACGCTGCACGAAACATTCTCTGCAAACTCATACATCTCCCAGTGTTCCCAGACAAGGTCGTTCCATGTGTCATGAGTGTACTCAGGATGATTACCCCTGTTTATCTTCATCGGGTTATGATAAGTTTCGTATCTAAATTTCGTGCTGCTCAGTACTTTCGTGACTATAAAATCACCCAAATAGCGTTCACCCGCAGCCTTTCCAAACAGTCTTCCCTGGGTTCCACTATATGAAGGAACATGGGATACGGACTTGCTATAAAGGCAAACCGCATCCCCTTCACGCAGGTTATGAGCATCCTGCGTTTCAACTTCTACCGTTTCACGCTGGTATAGATTGGTGTTGTTATCACAGTTAGAACTTCCGTTCTGCGGCAAGGTTTCGTAGACCGTAGAAATCTTCTGAACATAACCCCAGCCGACTTTGTGTTCAAGAACGACGTTCATCGGGTTCTTGACATACACTTCATTCGAATTGTCGGAATATCCCAGAAACGAGAATGAATTTTCCACATCTGTACGGGAAAACGCTCCGTTGTCACCGTCGTATGGGGAGGTAATCCATGCTTCGGCATTAGTCTGAAGCTGAGATAGATTTCGATTTTCGTCAAATCGGATTATAAGTTCGGTATTGAACTGGCCACCGCCTTTATCAAACTTTGGAGGCCTGTTCGGTGTAGTCCAGTCATTGTAGGACCCCGTTATCGCCACCATTCCATTGCCGTCATAGACGGACACACCACTGTTCGGGGTTACCGTTGAGTTCGGGCAGTTCGCAACAAGAAAATGGCGAATACGGTAATCACAGGCAGGTGCTTCTGTATCATCGCCCGTGGTCAGAAAACGGTACTTTTCCTTATAGTATTGAGATAATGTGTCAAACTGTTGGGCCGTTGTCATCAGCCGCATGTATAGATTTATCGCCATAATTCACCATTTTAATCAAAAAATAGTTTATAATCGGGGCACTAAATCGTAGCGGCAACAGCTTGGTCTTCCTGGTTCTGCAAAAGCTTACTTTTCCTCAGGTGCATGATGATATGCTCACCAAGGGCGTTAGTCATGTCAGTGAGGTCATTCTCGATTGCTTCTACGGGGAAATCCTCGGCAATCACGGTAGCCCGATTGATATACTTTGGGGAATTGTTTGTCCATATAGTGTACATGAACCCGTCGGAACCGCACTTTACCGAAACCTCACGAATCGAGGCGTTTCCCCCGATTCCGACAAGGTAGTAGACCCCGTCGCTATTGTCGTAGTCGACAATCGTTTGATTTGACGGATTGTTGTAGTTCTTGTCCCGCTGCAAGGCATCCATCTCGGCACCCGTCAGGGCATAAACCTCGACATATCCCGCATTAGGGAGTTCGAGTTTACGCACGGGTTCAATCTCGTTCTGGATAAGCAGCGTACTCAGCATTTCAGGGTCAATCTGGTCGTTTTCCAGCAAGTTTCCCGCCACCGCCTGCTGCAAGGTGGGGTCAATGGCGTCAGCCGAGTCGATTACACCGAACTGATACACATGGGTGTTGTTGTATGTGAGCATCTCGGTTATAAACGAACCGCCACCCCCATTGGTATCAATGCTTTCCAATGACTCCCCAGACAGGCGGAAGCATGTGGAGAATATGAGGGGAACGCCGTCAATGACTATAAAGTACAACGGTTCCAGACTGTAAGTCGGATTTCCCTCATCACCCCCACGCACGATGAAGATGGGAACTATCTTGTTGTTGGCCTCACCAGAATCGACAAGCTCGTCGAGGTGTTCGGCAAAGTTCTCAACCATCGTGGATGCCGTATTCTCGTCCTCATGGACGTAGAAATCGGACATCAGGTAATAATAACGAGACATCAACATATTAAATCAGCTTCTTCAATGCGGAGGTGACCCTTTCGACGTAGGCGGCGTCCGCATTCTTGTTGGATTCCAGCTTTTCGATAAAGTCGGCGACACCTTCCTTGATGACTTTCGGAACATCTTCATCGCTGAACGACTTGACGAAATCGTCCTTAATCTTGGCCAGCTTGCCCATTTCGATTACGGCACCAGCCTTCTTGAGTTCTTCGGCGGTCGGGACGAACTTGTCATTGAAATCGTCGATGACGAGACGGATAGGAATTGTGCAACGGATAAGGTTGATGTAACGTCCGATTGCAATTCTGTCGCTAATGGTCAAATCAATAGTCTTGCTCATGATAATCCCTGTAAAATATAGGTACTTCCGTCTATAAAATACATTTTTCGAGCGACATTATGCACCCAGGGGGTATAAACTATTGGTAAAACACCAAAAAATATAATTTACTGTGTGAATATGGGTGAACTTTATAGATACAACGGCCTCCCAGTCTTTCAAGTGGACTTGTGCGATTTCCGTACGATAGTCGATGCGGAAGTAAACAAGCGGCGTCTTTTGTCTAAGAACATCCTGAACGAAGCATTGAAGGAATTCTACAAATCGGAACGAAAACCAACCTTTTACGTGATGTTCGAAGGCATCAGATTCAAGTACCCCAGGTAGGAAATTATGCTCTTTTCATCAAAAAAGAAAAACCCCGAAAATGTAGCGTCGATGGTCATGACGCACGTAAGGAACTACGGTGAGAACAACCCGAAAGGCGAACTGTTCGACCGAGTGTTCAACGGCGAAGACCTCTACCGCAACATATCCAGGTCTAAGAACGCCGTAGGACAGGGCGTCCAGCAGATGATGTACCCGAACGGGTTGTCACCTGACGGATTCTCCACCTACATGCCGACCATAATGATTAACGATGGCCAGATTGACCCGAGCAAGGTACAGGACACCATCGCCGAAAACCAGGTTCAGCTATACTGGCGAAACAATGTGGAACGCATGTTGAAGTACAACATCATCGCCACCCGCTCAGAAGTGAACGAGTCCCTGACCCAGATTTGCAACGAGGCAATCTACAAGGATGACAAGGGCGACATCTGCAGCTTGCAGGTGAACGAGTACTCTGGAATTGCGGAAGTGACCAAGATGAGCTTGCAGACAATCTTCAAGAGGGACGTCCTCAGGAAGATTTGCAACTTCAAGAACACGGCATGGCAATACATGAAGAAGATGCTGACCGAAGGCCGTATCTTCCTCGAAGTCGTATATGACGAATCGACCAACGAAATCGTAGGCCTGAACCTCCTCCCTGGCGAGAACATGATTGTGGTTGTCCAGGACAACATGATTATCGGCTACCGCCAGATGTTGACTGGAACCTACGCCCATAGCAGCAAGAACTACATCGACTACTCCCCGAACCAGATTTTGTTCCTCTCGCTCGACCTTTACGGCCCAGGTGGCGTGAACGACCCGAGGTCCATTCTCGAACCAGCAGTTAAGGCACATAACCAACTGAACACGATTGAAGACAGCGTTGTTATGTACCGTGTGCTTTGGGGTTCCGAAAAGATGGTTCTGAAAGTGGACGTGGCTGGCCAGCCTAAACCACAGGCTGAAGCGACCATGAAGGAACAGGCCAAGATGTTCAGCCGACAAATCGACTATAACGCCACCACGGGTGAAATCACCAACTGGGGTAAGGCGATAGGTCTGTCAGAACACTTCATTATCCCTGTCAACGGCAGCTCCTCTGGTTCCAGCATCGAAAGACTCCAAGGTGGCGACCAGTTGGGAAACATCGACGACCTTAAATTCTTCAAGAGGAACCTCGTTAACGCATTGATGGTTCCCCCTGGACGTATCACGGCATTGGCTGGAGACAACGTCAACTACTCCAACGGTAAGATTGGCGAAGTCACGCAGGCGGAAGTTGCCTTCGCTCGACTCGTCGAACGCTACCAGACACCGTTCGAACAGGGCCTTGTAAGGCTGTTTATCATGGTGCTGAACACAAGGAAGGAGTTCAACGAAGAGATTAAACTCGAAGAGAACTTCGATATCAAGTTCAAGCGAAGCAACGGTTTCCAGAGCTATATCGACGCCGACGTTTGGACTACCCGACTGTCCGTGTTCTCCCAGATGATGGAATACGCCGTGAAGGACGAAGCCCCGAACAACCCGCTTTCACAGGAATACTGCCTCCGTTACGGTCTAGGCATTTCCGATGCAGACCTCACCCAGAACCGCAAGTGGCGTGAACACGAACAGAAGGTTCTTCTCGGTGAAGAAACCGATGTCGACAGCGGTGGCGAGGGCGGCCTGAACGAGTTCGGTGGTGGCGGCGAAATGGCCCCTGCACCCGAGACAGGAGCCTTCTAGGAAAGCCAGCAGGATATGGCAGCTGCTCAATAGCCCTCGTACCAAGTACGGGGGCTTTATTCATACCCCATTCCTTTATAAACTATACATGTACGATTTTATTGGACTATAAAATGGACAAGACCAAACTCTTTATGGAATCCATCGGACAACTGGGATTGACAAGGGCTCAATTCGATGCCGTCAGGTCTCTGTATGAAGCAATCAATGATGACACAGGTGTAGACCCATCTGTGTATGAGCCATTATTGGCTAAATACGGTATTGACAAGATGATTGACCTACTCAAGGAACATCAGTTCGAAGTACATGACATCAGCGTCTACAAAGAAAAACACAAAGGGTATGGAGATTACACGCTATATAACGTATTCATCCAAGTACAGGAACGTGGCGAAAAGGATTATACAGGAAGAGTCATCGAACTTCGAATCACACTTTTCCCCGCCTGCTATAATGACCAATTTGAAGGAAGAATCTTCTTTATAGATTGGGATACGTACTATGTATGCCAAGATGGAACAACATCAGAAAAGTACTGCAAGTACAAGAATGGTGACGACATGTATATGGCCCTAGAAAACTTCTTTACGCAAGATGCGAAACGGGAACCAGCAGACACGGAACCCTGGACCGAGGAGCAGAAACAAGCAGCACTGAGAGACTGGGGTGACTTACAGCTAAGCAATGACATACGCAATATGTTCATTGATTAACCATTTTAACAAAAAAGCCTCCATTTTGGGGCTTTTTTCATTTCAATGCAGATTTTGAGGTAAAAAATTTTTTGTGAAAATACCTCAATAAACTTAAAGTAGAACTCAAACAGTGCCAGGTGGCACAGGATAACAATATGCAACAGTTCAGACCTAAGTCAGCTACGAGCAAGTGGGCTCCGATTTTGGAATCCAACCTTGGCCGTAAGCTCAAGTCCCGTGCTGAAGCTGCTGTGGTTTCCACTCTTCTCGAAACCCAGTGCAAGCTCAACAAGGGTTTCCTCCCCGAATCTGCTAACGTCTCTGCAGACGTGGCTCAGTACCAGCAGTACGCTCTGCCTCTCGTACGTCGTCAGTTCCCTGACCTCCTCGCTATGCAGACCGTAGCTACCATTCCCACAACAACTCCTAACGGAATTTATTTCGCACTTCGTTTCCTCTATGACGACGAAGCTCCGAAGACTGTTGGTTTCCGTAAGGGCCTGAAGAAAGAAATCGGTTACGACCTCGTTGCCGACCACACTGGTGTGAAGGGCACGTTCAACCCGTGGACGACTACCGCAGGTGAAATGCTCTCCAACTACGCCGAAGGCACGTTCGGTGGCCCGTCTTTCGATGGCGCTGCTATGAACTTTGCCAACAAGACTGGTGGCGCTGCACTCACCAACCACTGGGCTGACCAGCCGGGTACAGGTGACTACTACGATGCCGAAGAAGGTCACTACAACATCAAGAAGGCCAGCATCAAGGTGGTGTCTGGTGCTATCCGTGTTGGTACCAAGGCTATCAAGAGCCATTACACGCTCGAACTCCAGCAAGACATGGCTGCTGCTCATGGCCAGGACGTTGAAGCCCTGTTGCTCGAAGGCTTGCAGTTCGAAATCCAGCAGGAAATCGACCGTGAAATCCTCGCTGCTATGGTGTCTGTCGCTCAGAACCCTGCATTCGGTGGTGAAGCCGCTATCACCGTTGACCTCTCTGGTCACGCAAACTTCCAGGATGGCCGTTGGGTCGCCGAAAAGATTGCTGGTGGTATCGTGAACACGATTATCGCCGTTGCCCGTAAGATTTCTCTTACGACCCGTATGGGCTCTGGTAACTTCGCAATCTGCTCTCCGAGCATCGTTGCTGCAATCTCTACCCTTAACTCTGGTATCTATATCCCGACTTACCTCGGTACGGATGCCGCTGTTCAGCCGGGTGGTGGCGTTTCCGACGCTGGTTCTCTCCTGAATGGTCAGATTAAGCTCTACCAGGATATCTACTCTTGGCAGGACTACGCTCTCGTTGGTTACAAGGGA
>ODAI013472818.1_pt1 | contig 48475 bp, 37 predicted proteins | sample 1539321 | NCBI WGS metagenome assembly ODAI01 (sample SAMN02144231, study PRJEB22623) | gut metagenome | biome: sheep rumen | host: Ovis aries | place: New Zealand
CTTGTTTAAAGTCCTTAAGGTCCCTAAAGTCCTTAGAGACCCTAAGGTCCTTATTTTTTACTTCAAAATCTTTTTACCATTCACGATGTAAATGCCACGCTTCAACTGTGAATTATGAATTGTGAATTGTGAATTATCTAAGCGCTGACCAGCAATATTGTAGATAGCACCGTCTTCCATCTGACTTCTTCCATCTTCCATCAGGCTAATGCCTGTTGCATCATCTTCCAGGTTGATGACGAAGCTCTTCACATTGTTACTACTGGTCACGTGGATGTAAGCGCGGTTCGTAGCAACATTGTTGTTGTTGGCCTTGTAGAAGCCAATGCCATCTTCTCCGTTGAAGAGGATGTAGTTCTGATTTGTTTCAGAATAGGACACAGGGGTACCTTCACCGCGAACGAAGACATTGTTTGTCACGTCATCGGCTGCACCAGTGAACACGGGCACATCTACTGTTGCACCACCAGCAGCATAGAGCAGCACACCTGTACCGGCAGGCACCTTATTAACCTGAGTGAACGACAGAGTACCTGCACTTTCTGTTGCAAAGAAAGCCTTGATGCTGGAACCTGTGAAGTCAAGAGCATTGTCACTTGCAAAGGTTGCATAACCGGCAGAGGTAACGGTAACAGATTCTGTTTCCTCATATACGACTGTAACATCCCAAATGCGAACTGAACCGCTGGCAGTGATATAGCCTGTATTCAAGTTAAGAGAAGAACAATCGATAGTAACCACGCTCGCTCCTGTTCCTGATGCAACACCTTCTCCTGCTGCTGATGTTGAATTGCTTGCACTAAAATAGAGCGTAGCAGAATTTCCACCACCTGTCATAGGCGAACTTGAGCTAGAAACGGTCATCGTGATGCTCGTAATCTTTGAACCATATTCGGGAACTTGAAGATAATAAGCTGTACCACTTGCATACTTCTTTATTTGGAGATAATGATAAGCACTCGTAGCATTACTATGTTTATTCTTAATAGCGTATGCGTTCCAAGTCTTGCCATTTTCGTCAGTGATTTCCCAATTCGAGTAACTACTTCCTGCATCACCTGCAGCAACGATATTTGCATTTGTCAAGGTCTTGGTTGGTGTTGTGTCAACTACTGCTGTAGCAGTAACTGTCACAGCATGAGTAGGCATTGTAAATGTATAAGCACCTGACCCATCAATTTGAGAAGTAACATCTTCGCCATCAACCGTCAATGACTCAAGTTCATAACCTGATTCTGCGCTGACACTAATCATTACTTCTGTTCCATCATAGACCTGAACAGTGCCTTCACCATCAAGCAGGCTGTTGCTATCGTCAGCAGCATCGAAGACAAACATCTCAACATTTTCGAGATTGCTTACTGTCAGATCATATTCATTATGCTGAACCTGCACCTCCACAATATCAGCAGCGCTGCGAGGCAAGAGTTCCTTAGTGGTGTTGTACTGCAAGTAAATACCAGTTACGTTATATGTCTTGCCATTTTCGAAGGTACCTTCATAGAGCGTGCTGTAAGGTGTAATGGCATTGCTGTTGCCATCAACGAGTGCAGTGCCATTGTAGGTTAGGCCTTCATAAGCTACCAAAGCACCTGTATTCACACCACTGAGTTCACTGATTGCAATGTTTTGTTCTGTGAGAGTACCGTTGTGTGCAACAGACAGTCCCGTAGTTAAAGTCGTGAGACCTGTCAATTCTGCAGAACCGTGATAGGTTAAGAGATTGCAGGTTACTGTACCAGTCAAAACATCACCGACTTGGAAACCGTGACCATCTGTATAGATAATCAAGCCATGGCCTTGGTTATCGGTGAGGTAAGCGTTTTTGTTGTGAACTGCAGAAACCACCCAACCACCGAAAGTGATGTTAACCTCTGTGGCAGTACTTGTTGCTGCTGCAAAGAGCGCAGGGATTGTTGTGTAAATTACAGGAGCGGCAGCCTGAGTGACGGTGACGGTCTTTGTGACTGTCTCGCTTGAGTTGTAGGTGTAGGTAAGCGTTACGGTAGCTGTGCGGGCTGTGGTTTCAGTATTGGCATCACAAGTAAGCGCAATTGTTCCGTCGCTTGGAGTGCCAACCGTCAACCAGCTTTCAGAGCTTGCAGCTGTAACAACGCCACCTTCAACATGATTTGTTACAGAATAGGTGATGCTACCGCTTGTTGCATCATAAGCAATTTCGATATCATCAGCAGAGATGGAAGGAGTGGGGGTTCCATTCAAATCAACTGTCACAACAATTTGGGTAGCCTGAACCTGCTTTTCAGAAGCTGTAAATGTTACACTTTGGGCATTTCCCGTCCATGTGCCATTGTATCCATCTGTCGTCCATCCTGTTTGTGAAGCAAAACCAGAAGCAGGATTACCAGATTTACAAGTAAAAGCTATTTGTGTGATAGTTCCTTCTGATACAGAGAATGTCGTCACAGAATTCTTGTAAAGACGATATTCTGTTCCATTACCAAGAATACCATTATTACAAGAGAAAGTAACACCGTCTTTCTCAATAGAACCTGCGCCTGCTGCAGTATTGCCTTTATCTTTTGTTGCATCAAATGTTACATCGCCTCCAGTGAATGGAGTACTATCGGTAACAGTAAGTTCATAAGTAGCATTAGAGGACATATATTGATTGGCTACACCAGCATATCTTGCTGTAATGGTTGTTGTACCTGCGGCAACAAGAGTAACTGTTCCATCTGCTGCAATAGTGGCAACATCCTCATCGCTGCTGCTCCAAGTAACAGTTGCTCCGGTGATGGTTGCATTGTTATTGTCCTTAACTGTTGCAGACAAAGAACCTGCTTCTGTACTAGTGTAAACATCGGTGTTTGTAATGCCAGAAGCATCGATAGTGGTGGTGGTTGCAACAGCAGTAGAACCACCTTCTTCTTCGTAAATGGTAATTGCATTAATACCTAAAGAATTGGTCGTACATGTCACGGTAAATGAGACGCTGCCACTCAAAAGGGTTGTCGTTTCATATGTAAGTTCGGTTTCTGTTTGGCTTTTAGATATCGAGTTCGAACCCATACTGGTTGTACCAACCTTTACCTCGATAGAACCTACACCTTTGCTAGATGAAGAATAAGTTACAACAACTTTTTTTACATTCGTAAATACTTTAGGAGAAGTAACAACTACACCTGAAACGCCAGTGGTTACCTGTACACCCTTTGGCGTCTGTGATGTGTTAAATTGATTTCCGTCTTTTGTGCCTGTCCAATTAGCTGGTGATGCAGCCCATGATTTTGAAGAAAAAGTGTAAGTTGTCACCTCTTCTGCCCACGCTGTTCCGCTTAGGGCTGTTGTCATGATGGCTACGATCATCCCGACTCGCAGCCATAGTTTGTTTAGTAATTTTTGTTTCATAATAAATTAAGTTTTTTAAGTTATTGAGTTGGTTAATATTTTATTTGGGAGTTAATGAAATTAAAGGAGTGAAAGGAGTTAAAGGAGTTAAGGGAGTTAAAGACGATAGTTTGGGGTGCAAACCGGTCACATTGTGACTACCATTATACTCGCAGCAGGGTTGTTATTTGTCTCCGTAATGTGAACGCAAGGACACGACGTTGACGTAAACTTCTGTATCGTGGATTTCATATATCATTCGGTAGTGTTTGTTGATGCGGCGCGACCATGTCTCGGGATAGACAAAATGTCTCAGATGTTCAACCTGACCTGTTCCTGTGCGCGGATGATCTTGCAGTTCTGCCAACATCTTTGCTATCTTGCGTATTGTCGCCTTGTCCCCGCTGCGATTGATGAGTGACATTTCTGTTTTGGCTGCTTCTGAAAGATATACTATGTAGGCCATCTTCTTACAGAGCATTTATCATTTGCATGATGTCTTCCTTCGTTTCCAGGCGTGTGAACTTAGCATCTGGCTTATGTGCAGCGGCGATGTCATTCTCCACGGCCTTTACGTTGCGGCTATCAGCAAAGAACTTGTCGCCGGAAGGGCTTATGGCATAGGGGTCCACATGATATGTCGGTTCTTGCAGCTTCCCTGCCAGCCACTTACGATCTTTCTCCGTAAGTGCCAGGCCTTGCAGATACCTCCAAAGATTGTTAAGTGCTATTGTTGTCATGTTTTGGTTTGTTATTTTGGTTTGTTATTGGTGGTTGTTATTGAGTTGGGTGATATTTTATTTGGGAGTTAAGGGAGTTAAGGGAGTGAAAGGAGTGAAAGACGATAGTTGGGGGTGCTATTGTGGTTTGGCTTGAGGGTTTATTGAGCTTGTTATTTTAATATTTGCTTTGCTAATGTTGTTACCTTTTCTATGAGTTGTTCTGTAGGTTCAAAGAGTGGCATGACATCTTCTTCGGTTAAGTCGAACTTGTCGCTATAGTCTCCAGTCAGACGGCGAGTAAATAGTTTGCGGACAAGTTTTCCCATTTCTTGGGGAACAACAGCATCTTTGACGAAATGTAATTCAAAGAGATGAATCGTTCCGTCGTGCGATTTGGCCGTGTACCCATTTGCAACGAGTAATGCAGATATTGCATAGTATGCCGCATAGTAAAGCCTGTTGGCTATCAATCCCCAGTACTTGAAAGTGACAAGAGTCCTTGCTTCTTCCATAGTCTTGTCTGCTTTCTCTATACGATATACTACGACATCATGTCGTTCTTCTGATGTGAGGCTCATAATGGTATTGCGTCTTCTAAAACATTCTGACGAAAAACAGCTATGCGATTGTCTTGCCAATCCCTAAAGGTGTAGAGAATCGGATTTATCATTTCGTTGTAATCCCAACCCACGGTATGAATAGGATATGCTATCTCGTCTTCATCCTGGAACGTTATCTTGTCCTTATCCAGCAGGACGAGCACATCCCAATCAGAGCCAGGACGGGCATCGCCTCTGGCTTGGGAGCCAAAGAGCAGGACCGTAGAGCCTGGAGGTGTCACCTCATGTGCTCGCTTGGCTATCGCTTGCATGATTTGCTGCTTCTGTTCCATATTCTTGTGTTCAAAACCTACTTGACAAGACTTTCGGCTTGAGGGTTGTTATTTGTCTCCGTAATGACCATAGGCCGTAAGGATTAGTACTATTACTTCTGTCTCGTTGATAGTATATACCATACGATGACGATCTGAGATGCGTCGGCTCCATTGACCACTGCGATTACCTTTCAGCTGTTCAGGTTTGCCTGTGCCTGTCTTAGGGTGTTCTTTCAGTTCTTCAATAAGCTGCTTTGCCTTGGCATAAGCTTTTGGCTCACTTTCGCGCAAGCGATTCAAGCCTTCGATGGCCTTATCGGTATAGTCCACAGAATATGTCATCAGCCTACCCTCTTAAGGAAATCGTCCAACGATTCATCAGGCAACATTCTGTGTACTCGTCCTTGCTTGACTTGTTCCAATGCCTCGTCCACGTTAGCAAAGAACTCTTCCTTCGTCATGAGCGTGGGGTCTTGCTTGGGGGTTGTCAGCCGACGTGCATATCTGAGAAGCTTTGTCATGAGCCCCTCATCTTCTGCGATTATACTCAACCGGCGAAACAATTCCGCATTCATCTGTATTGTTGTCATGTTGGTTTGGGGGTTATTGAGTTGGGTAATATTTTTGGGGGGAGTTAAGGGAGTTAAAGGAGTGAAAGGAGTTAAAGACGATAGTTTGGGGTGCTATTGTGGTTTGGTTAGAGGGTTGTTTTGAGTTTGTATTATGAGTTAAGTTCTTCTTCTAAGTAGCTATAGGCATAGCCAGACGATTGGAAGTACAATCCTGTCTTGGGGTCGCTGAGTTTCTCGAACAGGCGTGAGGCATAGACCTTTTCAAAGGCTTCTTGCATTGTGAGACCTTGTTCTTCCATGAGACGGGCAATGAGGTCTTTCACAATCTCCTCCTTCATGTTTTGGAATTCTGCCTGAGAGACTTTCATTCTTATTTTTACTTCTTTATGAGTTTCTCTATTGCTTTTTGCGTGCAGAAGGCATATTGAAAGGTTATGCCTTTGATGTATTGGATGCGACGAAGAAACTCGTCGAAGGTGATGTAGCCTTGCTTGAAACGAGTTATCTGTGCTCCGATACGGTCGTTTGCTATCGGACCATACACGATGTCGTAGTCGTGCAAGGTTTTTCCGTTTGGCTCTGTTCGGTGGTCATAGACGAAGTGCGCCCATTCTTCGGTATAGTCTTCGAAGCGCTTATAGCGAAGTTGCTGCAAGTTAGCTTCGTCAAACTCGTACGCATTGACGACTGGCGTTCCGTCTTCGAACTCAGCCTTAAACTGTGCCATCTCCATGGCTTGTTCTTTGTCAAGGGAAAGATAGAATGCTTTACCAAAGTCTTTGTTTGGTTTGGACTTGGCGAGATCTATCTTTTCAATGTCGATTGTTGAGCCGTGATAGAGTATCATAATGTACCTCCTTTCCGTCGGCAATAGGATTGCAGGGTTTCGACATTCTCCTCAACAGAGAGAGTGTGCATGATGTCGTAGTGCTCGTCACACAATGCCAGAGCGCCGTACTGGTTGAGGTAGCGGTAGGATTGCGCTTCCGTCACCTTGCAGCGAACGGCAAACTCCGCTATCAGCAAGACAAGATATTCTACTTTATCACGCAACTTCTTCGACATCTTTGATGGTTAGGTTTGGTTTGAGGTTTTATTATTTATATTTTCCAGCGCGTGCAAAATTATATATTTCTACGATAGCGACAAAGAAAACATATAATTATTTTCTTTAAAAAAGAAAAAAGGGAAAAAGATGACGCGGATTAGGCGATTTTTCAACTTTTATACAACAACGAATTTAACGGATTATACGGATTCCTTCACCTCTAAACTTTAATCATCTTTACGACCACGAATTACACAAATTCCACGAATTTACACTAATTTTCTCTTCATTTTTAATTGTTCACTTTTAATTCTATCTAAGGAGTTAGGGAGTTAAAGAAGTAGCCGCGCTGGAAGAAATGTAAAAAGGAAAGGTGTTTTGTCCAGACGAAACACCGATGCGTGAACAAAGGTGCAGACACCAAGAAAGCTCGTTTTCTTGTGCCTGCGCCTTTATTCTCGCAACATGCCGGCACAGCAGGCACCACCTTTTCCCAATTTCTTCTCCCCAATTCGTGTAATTGACTTTGCTTTTCCGCTGAAGCGCCAGCAACTTGCAGTTCCCCTACGGCCGTCGACTTAAGTTCGTGGTAAAAAACTCCTTTCCTCCTCAACTCCTTAGAATTTATTCGATTTTCTTTAACCGTTAAACTTTAAACGTTAAACGTTACTTTTTTCCGATGAAATGGGGCTTTTTTGAAGACTTTGAAGACCTTAGGGACCTTAGGGACTTTTAAAAAAAAAAGGCTCGTCCATGACTTGCATGAACGAGCCTTATTTTCTTAATTTATAATTCTCTTATTTGAGAACCTTTTTGCCGCCGATGATGTTGATGCCGCGCTGCATCTTCTGCAGGCGCTGACCAGCGAGGTTGAAGATGGGGTCATTGACCATTGATGATTGACCATTGACCATTTCTATGCCTGTTGCATCGTCCTCGAAGCCATAGAAGGGCTTGACGCCTGCTGCTGTTACTACGAGGTATGCCTTGCCGGCTGGGATGGTGCTGCCTGGTGTTGCCTGATAGAAGCCTATGCCGCTTGCGCCGTTAGCGAGAACGTACTGTGTGCCGTCGGCTACGACATCTGTTGTGGCAGCTACGAGTTTGTTGACCCTGATGGGATCTGCGGTCTTGGCAGAGAGGAAGTTGTAGTCGCCTGCACTTGCCTTCACCAGGACTGCCTCGCCAGCAGGAATGTTACCCACAATGGGCTGGAGGCTTGCATAGGAGCCCTCAACCGTTACGGCAAATACCTCAACCTGAACGTCTGTAGGAATCTCGAGGTTTTTCTCTGCTACGAATGTTGCATAGCCTGCATCGGTCACGGTAACGGTCTGTACGGTGGGAACAAAGCTCTCAACCTTCTCGAAGAGATAAACAGGAGATTGTGAAGCAGTAGCATAGCAAGAGAAGAGAGTATTACCGCTATTGTACTGCATGACATTGCGGTTCGAAGAACTTGCTGCTACAACAGAAGCTTCGCCTGTTGTTGCATCGATTGTGATTGTCCAAACACCGTTGACATCATTATCTGTCTGGGTCTTCAGATGATTTGAACCACTTGCTGCTGCATAGAGATAACCCTTAGCGTCTGGGTCAAAGATGCTGTAGCCGCTTGCCTCGCCGATATTTGCTGTTTCGATGACGAACTCATATTCCTCGCTGACCTTCAAGACACCATTGGAGATTGTTGCCTCGACAGCGCCACGATTGTTGTTCTTTTGTTCTGCCATTACCTGAACGGTTCCTTCTACTCCGCTCGCAATAACATAACTCTTACCAGAAGTGATGCTTGTGGCGAGGACATAATCGGATGTCACAACTTCAACATGTTCAACGGCTGTTGCATTGACGGTTACGCCGAAGGCAGGCATTGTGAAGGTGAAGACAGTCTCTGTGGTGCCCGGTGCGAGGTTTACAGCCTGTCCGTCGGCTGTGCCATTGACGGTCACGCTTTCCAGGTCGTAGCCATCGGCGACGGTGAGTGCCAAGGTAACTTCTGTGCCTTCTGTAACTTCAGCATTCTCACCATTCTGGAGAATTGTCTCGCCGCCATAGTTTGCTGTGATGGTAACATTTGCAGGATTAGCAACGGTGAGGGTGTAGTCATTCAATACAACTGTTCCATACTTAGCCAGGTTGATGTTGCCAAGAGCCACGTTGCCTGTAACCTTCTCTGTGTAAACCCACTTGATGTAGCGAATGTCTTCGCCGAGGTCGGTGATTGTCTTTGTCTCGACGGAGCCAAGCTCTGTGTAGGTAGCGACAGTGCCATACTCTTCACCATCCTCGGAAGCCATTACCTTGAATGTACCGCCGCTGAAGCTGTTGCCCTGGATGTTGAAGGTCAGCTCGCCGGGACGCTCGTTGAAGGCAAGGAGCAGATAGTCGCCCGTGCCATCGAACTTCAGGTAAGGAGAGTTCTTATAGTCAGCGCCAAGACCATCTTGTGTCAGACCTTCGGTACCTTCGATGTCTGCCTTGCCGCCGTCGAAGCTGAAGGGCAGTGATGCAAACTGAGTTATGGGAGCCACAATGCCTTTCTGTGTGAGGGTCACTTCCTTGGTTAAAGTGCCATAGGTGAGGACGATGGTTGCTGTGCGGTCTTCAGTGGTTTCGTTGGCCTCGCATTCAATCATCACTCTGTCGAATGACTTCTCGCTGGGAGTAATGCTCGTAATCCAAGCAGCATCTGTGGTTGCTGTAAGAGCAGTGCCTTCAACAGGATTCTCGATGCTGTACTCCAACTCATAATGAGTAACGTCAGCAGCGATGGTTGCATTCTCAGCTACGATAACGGGATCGGCAGGAGTGCCAGAGTGTGTCAGGGATACCAACTGGCAACCTTGTCCAAACTCATAGGTTGTGTCATACTTCTTCAAGGTACCCTTAACGACTACGATGTCGCCAACTGCTACGGTAGAAGCATCGGCAGCATCGGTGCTAACGCAGCGATAAGCCTGGAGGAAGCTGCCGCCATCGCCTGCAGCATCAACAAAGTTGAAGGAGATATTGCTGTGGTCTGTGCTCCATGCTGTTGCGATTTCAGTCACAACACCAGTAGCATAAACGTCTGTCAGGCCTGCATTTGCATCGATGGCAGCGTGAGCATCGGCTACAGAATATGGGTCGGCCTCTGTGCCTGCATGAGCAAGGATGGCATAGGTGGCAGTAGTAACGAGGCTGACCTCACCGCCCTTCACGGCAATAGCCTTGATGGTAGTAGTAGTGCTAACCTCGATGGGACCTGTGTAGAGCGTGCTCTGGGTAGTAGGCTCAGTGCCGTCGAGTGTATAGTAGAAGGTGTAGCCTTCCATCGTTGGAGCAGCCACAGCAAAGCTTACGCTCTGTGGTGTGGTATATACACCGCCTTCAGGGCTGAAGATAGGAGCCTCGACTGTAACTGTAGGATGTGTCAGGGAAATCAGTTCACAACCCTGAGCGAACTCATAGGTTGTGTTATACTTCGTCAGGTTGCCATAAACGACCACAACGTCGCCAACTTGAACTTCTTCAGCCAGCGCACCAGCACAGCGATAAGCCTGCAGGAAGTCAGTGTCGCCTGTAGCATCAACAAAGTTGAAGGTAATGTTCTTATAGCTTGCATCATAAGCTTTAGGAATTGCAGAAACGATACCTGTAGCATAAACGCCTTGAGTGCCTGTGCCAGCATCGATGGCAGCACGAGCATCAGCAACGGTATAGGGGTCTGCCTGTGTGCCTTCATGTTCAATTGACACAATAGTATATGTTGCTGTTGCTACAGAGCTATTATCATAGCCAGCAGCTGTAGCTATAGCCTTGATGGTTGTTGTGCTGCTAACGGGAATGGCAGAAGAATAAACGCTACTATTTGTTGTTGGCTCAGAACCGTCTGTTGTATAGTAGATAGTCGCGCCAGTCGTCGTAGTGCTGATTGTTACATTCTGAGCAGAAGTGTAAGCGCCTGCAGCAGGTGAGAAAGTTGGAGTAGCAACAGTAGGAGTGCCGCCGGCAACTTCCCAAACAATCGTTATATTGGTTAAATATATGGCTCCGTTGTTTGAACGAATACCAACATAAGCATAATCACCAGAAACTGTTACTGTGCCACTAGCAGAAAGAGAACCTAACTTTGTGCCCTTATTGTTTCCATACAAATCAGATGCAGCAGTGTAAGCAGTATTTGATCCATAAACATCTACCGTGTTCGAACCACTCTCTACGGTAATAGACACACTTTTTACCTTGCCTCCTGAAATTGTTGAAACGATACCAGAATTGCTGTTTTTTGAACGTAACTGAATACCACCATTAGAGGTCTTTGCAGAATTACCAGCATAAACAGCATCTGAGGTGAAAGATACGTTAGTGAAATCGGTGTAGGTTGTGTTTGTCGCAGCGAAAGAAGTAGCTGTGAGCACATCGGTTACATCCTCTGCCCAAACTGTTCCGCTTAGGGCAGTCGTCATGATGGCTACTATCATGCAGACGCGTAGCCATAGTTTGTTTAGTAGATTTTGTTTCATTGGTTTGTAATGTTGGTTATTATTATTTGTTTGTGAATTGATAGTTTCAAAGTCGTGCACAAATTTATATATTTATATAATGTGTGCCAAGAAAATCCACATAATTATTTAACTAATGTAAAAAAATAGTAATACGGTGATGGCAAACACCTACTATTCTTCATCAAAAAAGCACTACCTCTTTGACTCAAAAGGTATACCTCTTCGATTCAAAAGGTATACCTCTTCGAACGAGGGGGTAGGCTCGTCATGAAATGTCTTCCGGAGGGGCTGTTGTATTCGCATTACAGCTGCACGTCGTCGAGGTTGACAAGTCCGTTGACGATGGCGTAGATGGTGAGTCCTGCGGCTGAGCGTATCTGCAGCTTGCGGGCGATGTTGCGGCGATGCGTCATCACCGTGTTGACGGAGATGAAGAGGGCTTCTGCTATCTCCTTGTTGGAGAGACCTTTGACGACCTGCACGATGATTTCCTTCTCTCGCTCGCTCAGGGCTTCGCCCGATGGTTCGCTCTGGGTCTCGAGGGGTTCTTCTACAGGTTGGCCTCCGCGTCTGCGAACATCCTGTTCCAGGCGACGGATGCATTCAGCGAAGAGCGTGTCCTCCATGTGGCAATGGCTGTGCAAGTCTTCGTCCGTCATGAAGATGTCCATGAGCACTTCGCCCATGAGCGATGCGTTGTTGTCGCTGGGATAGTACTTCACGATGATGCTCTTCAGCTCGCTCAGGCTCTTCTCGATGTTGGCGTGCTGTTCGTCGTACTGCTCCTCGATGCTGCGGAACGTTTCCTGGGGCAATCGGCCTTGCAGAAGTGTCTCGACATAAGGATGCACATGGTTGTTCTCGAAGGTCATGTGGCGCTCCACCTCCTGTGCATACTCGTCGTAGAAACGGAGGATAAGCATGGCCAGGCGGTTGCCGCTGGAAAGGTCGATGGCCTCAAGCAGTTTGCGTCGTATGCCCGGCAGACGGAAGTCAACAAAGTAGCTGTGTGAGTTCTTAAGATAAGCGATGAGTGCAGGTACGTCCACCTGCTCCACCATTTCGCTGATGCGAGCATGGGCAGGGTCTTTCACATAGTTGACGACGGTCAGGAACGTGCTGACGTCCACTCCGGCACTGCGGCAAGTGGCGCCAACAGTCTGGTCGCCAAAGCCAAGCTTAATGCCAAAGCGACTAATAATCTGCAACATGCGATAGTCATCACTGATGACATCGCTCATCGGGTCTGTGTCATGGTATTTCTCTGTCACCTCTGTATTTACTATTTAACGATTTCTTTGATTCTTTAGTTCCGCCTGCGCCTGAGCCTTGCGAAGAACAAAGGCGCGATTGTAGTCGCGGAGTCCAAATTAATTCTGGTGCAAAGGTACTATTTTTTATTGAACATTGAACATTGAACATTGAACATTCATGTTCAAGAGGGTGCAATTTCATCATAATTAGGTATGACTGAAAGACCATCAGAAGGGCAAAATCACATTTTTTGCGTATTGCAGGGAATGGCAAACAGCCGTACCTTTGCCGCCGGAAAACTAAGAAAATCCCTAAGGACCTTAAAGACCTTAAGGACCCTAAAGACCCTAAAAAAGCTATGACAAAATCATTTCTTGCAGCCTTGATGCTGCTCACAGCCGGCACTGCGTCGGCACAATGGAACACCGACTCGACCGAGATAGACAGCTACGACCGCTTCCGCATCGGCGGCTATGGCGAGGTGGTGGCTGCCTTCAAGGATTATGGCACAAACCGCTTCTACGGCGGCAGCGAAGGCAATACCCGCATGCGCAGAAACACGATTGCCGTGCCCAGATTTGTTCTGGCTGGCGATTACAAGTTCAACCGCCATTGGAACGTCGGCGTGGAGGTCGAGTTCGAGAGCGGTGGCACAGGAACCGCCTTCGAGATAGAGAACTCGGAGAACGGCGAGTACGAGACCGAGGTGGAAAAGGGTGGCGAGGTTGCCATCGAGCAGTTCCACATCACCTATCACCTCAATCAGTACTTCAACGTCCGTGCAGGACACTTCATCGTGCCTGTCGGCATGAACAACGCTCACCATGAGCCCATCAACTTCTTCGGCACTGTCCGTCCCGAAGGCGAGACGAGCATCATCCCCAATACATGGCACGAGACGGGCTTGAGCCTGTTCGGACAATTCGGCCGACGCTGGGCTTCGTTCAACTGGGAAGCACAGGTTGTGGCAGGCCTCAACGCCAACGGCTTCGACCGCAACAACTGGGTGAAGAAAGGCAAACAAGGCTTCTTCGAGAAGGATAACTTCACATCGCCCGGCTATGTGCTGCGCATCAACTACACAGGCGTACCGGGGCTTCGTCTCGGTGCAAGCTGGTATCACTGCCAGGACGCTGCATCGAATGCCGACAAGCCAACGACCTATAGCTTCAGCGTGCCCGTCAACCTCTGGAGCGTCGATGCACAGTATCAGCATCGCTATGGCATCGTACGCGGCAACATCTTGAGCGGCGAGGTGGGTAACTCGACGCTCCTCAGTGCCCGCAACGTCCGCCAGAGCAACGCCAGCCCCTACTCGAAGACGGCTCCCATAGCAAGCAAAGCCGTCAGCTACGGCATCGAGGGTGGCGTGAGGCTGAAAGGCTTCTTCCACAGCACGAAGGCTCCCGACATCATTCCTTTCGCTCGCTACGAGTACTACAATGCTCAGGAAGAGGGCGAGGCAGGTCAGGTGATGGAGGCACGACTCAAGACATCCATGTGGACGTTCGGTCTCAACTATCGCCCCATACCTTATATAATAGTAAAGGCAGACTACACGACGCGAAGGATAGGCGGTGGCAAGTACAACAGCGAGAATGAATTCGCTCTGGGCGTTGCCTTCACAGGTTGGTTCAAAGGGAAGAAGAAGTTCTCTGGCTTCTCAGAATAAACAGAATAATCAGAATAATCATAATCTCCATTAAAACAAAACAAACAACATGAAAAAGAACATCTTTTATCTTGGCTTGATGGCCATTGCAATGACTGCTGCATCGTGCAGCAAAGACAATAACACGGTTGACCCTGTGAACACGATGCCTGAGGGTACTGCCGATGTAACGATTATTGAGACAGATGCCAACTATGCAGACTATCAGACGAACTGGTGTAGCTATGCTGCCGCTGTGTCGTCGCGACTGAAAAGTGATGCCGAGACGCTCTACAAGGCATGGAACGAAGGTTTGAATGGCGGCGAGGCTTATCAAACTACATTCAAGGAAGTGCGTGGCGCATACAGCAGTCCCAACAGTTGCATCGAGCAGATTATCGACGGATGCATTGACATCTCAAACGAGGTGGGCGAGAGCAAGATAGGTGATCCGCGCGACAAGTGGGAGAACAAGAAGTACACCGAGGCCGTCTATGCCGTGGAGTCGTGGTACAGCTTCCACTCCATTCAGGACTACTCGAACAACATCCGCTCCATCCAGAACGCCTTCAACTGTACCTATAAGGGTGCTCAAGGCAGTCACAGCATTGCTTCTTATCTCAAAGCAAACGGGCAGAGCGAGTTCGCAAACCAAGTGAATGCTGCCATTACGACTGCCATCACCAGCATCGAAGGCATGGCAGCTCCCTTCCGTAGCCACATCGGCAACCCAAGCGTCATCAAGGCTATGGAGGCTTGCAATAACCTGAAGAGTGTCCTCAAGACGCTCAAGGCAAAGGTGGAAAGCTTCGAAGGCGAGGCAGAACTGAAAGCCATCGTGGCCGATTATGTTGATGTCGTCGTGCTGCCTACCTATAAAGACTTGAAGGATGCAAATGCTGCGCTGCACACCGCAGTACAGAATCTTGCAGCAAGTCCCACGAATGCCAACTTCGAAGCAGCAGCCACAGCTTGGATGGCAGCACGTCAGCCGTGGGAGATGAGCGAGGCATTCCTGTTCGGTCCCGTCGATGAACTTGGCCTCGACCCCAATATGGACTCCTGGCCTCTCGACCAGGATGCCATCAAGAACGTGCTTGCAAGTGGTGACTTCTCAGGTCTGGATTGGAAAGGCGACTTTGATGAAGAGGACGAAGGCATCGCCGAAGCACAAAGCATACGAGGCTTCCACACGCTGGAGTTCCTGCTCTTCAAGAATGGACAACCGAGGAGAATTGAAAATTGAAAATTGAAGATTGAACATTGAAACGTTGGTTCATTGAAAATTGAAAATTGCGAATTGAAAGTTGAAACACATTATTTATATTAGTATAGCACTCCTCCTTGTCGCTTGCGACAGGGAGGATGATTGCTTTTCTGCAGCCGACTTCGAGACGCACGAAGGTTATGCCCTCAGTGCCGGCACGAGTACGGTGTTCATCAACTCCAGCTTTGCCTACGATACGGAAGCCGACTGGGTGGAGAACATCAAGGCTAACTCACGCCGCTTCATCAATGGGGACGGTCTCTATGACGATGCCTTGACGCAAGCCGGCGGGCTGGGTCCGGTCTATGCGGGTTACTCGTGTGGCTCCTGTCATCGTAACGCAGGCAGAACAAAGCCGGCACTTTGGACGCAGACGGGCACCGATCCTGATGGTACACCTGTCTATGGTTCCGGCAGCTACGGGTTCAGTGCGATGCTTGTCTATGTGACGAGAAAGAACGGCGCCTTCTTCCAGAACTATGGCCGCGTGCTGCACGACCAGAGCATCTACGGCGTGACGGCTGAAGGAAAGCTGGAATGTCGCTGGCACGAAAAGCAGTTCGCCTTCCAGGACGGTGAGACGTACAGCCTGGCCTATCCCCAATACACCATCACCGACTGGTATAAAGGCTACGGAGAGACAGGCGAGCCCATCAATCCAGAAGAGCTCTTCTGCACAGTTCGCATTCCGCTTCGGCACGTTGGAATGGGTCAGATGATGGCTTTGGACCGTAACGAGATAGAACAACTCGCGGCAAAGTCGAACTATCCGGAGCTTGGGATAAGCGGCAGATGCAATTACATCACCGAACGCGGCATCCGTCAATTGGGACTGTCGGGCAACAAGGCACAGCACGCGGACTTGACCGTCGAGCTTGGCTTCTCGTCGGACATGGGCGCAACCAACAGCCGTTACCCCGAGAAGATATGCGAGGGACAGTCGCAGATGCAGGAGGGTTCGATGATGGGACTGCTCTACGACCATCTCGACGTCACGACCGAGGACATGGAAGACGTGGACTTCTACCTGCACGGACTCGGTGTGCCGGCCAGAAGACTGGGCAGCACAAAGCAGCCTGCCGCATATAAAGGCCGCACCATCAACGAGCGGGAACTCATCGCGATTGGCGAACAGATGTTCTACGAAGCGAAGTGTCATCTCTGTCACGTCACGACGCTCCATACCAGACCTCGCGGCGCAACCCTCCTCAACGGCACAGAACTGCCGTGGCTGGGCGGGCAAACGATTCATCCGTACAGCGATTTCCTCTTGCATGACATGGGAAGCGAGATTATGGGCGTCGGCTTGAACGACAACTACGTCAGCGGCTTGGCTCGCGGCAACGAGTGGCGTACGACACCGCTCTGGGGCATCGGACTTCAGGAGAAAGTCAATGCGCACACTTACTTCCTGCATGACGGGCGGGCTCGCAACCTCACGGAAGCCATCATGTGGCACGGCGGCGAGGGAGAAGCCAGCAAGAATCTCTTCGCACGAATGCAGAAAGACGACCGCTCGGCACTCATAAAGTTCCTGGAAAGCCTGTAAATAATTCATAATTCACAATACATAATTCATAATTTCATTTATGAAGAAGACATTCATCATACTTTTAGTTAGCCTTCTCGCCTTGCCTGGCTTGGCCGAAGAGCACGAGAAGGAGAGAAACATCACGTTCGAGAAGTACAACATCAAGAGTGCCGACCTCAGGCAACAGACTGAGAACATCGACATGGAGAACGGCGTGCTGGGCATTGCTGACGACAGAGGATTCACCTTGCAGTCACGCGACGGCCGCTTTATCTTCAAGCCGTACCTGTTCATGCAGGCAAGGGGGCAGTACAACTACTATGACGACGAGGGCCTGGACAAAGCGTATAATCAGGACAATGTGGCTAACTCGGGCTTCTCCATGCCGTATGCCATCCTCGGTTTCACCGGCACAACCTTCGGCAGATTGGACTACAACTTGAGCATCAACGCAGCAGCCACGGGCGGAAACGTCCTGCAGCAAGCGTGGGTGGACTACCGCATCTCGCCTGCCGCACGCTTTCGTGCCGGTAAGTTCAAGACGCCATTCTTCCACGCTTACCTCACCACATTGGGCGAGACGCTGTTCCCTTGTCTGCCAACTTCACTGACGGCATCGGTCATCTTGCCCTATAGTCTGAACGCTGTCACACCATCTATCGGCACAGGCTTCGACCTCGGATTCCAGTTCCACGGCAAGATGAAGCTCAACAAGAAGCAGGATAGTTGGATGATGGGCTACGAGGTGGGACTCTGGAACGGCAGTGGCAGCGGCGTGAACACCGCAACAAAAACGTTGAGTGACGATGCTCACATCCCCGCTTTGCTGTATGCAGGCCGCCTCACCTTCATGCCGTGGGGCAACATGCCGGCAACTCAAGGCAACAGCCACATGCTTCGCGGCCGCCACATGCTCTTTGGTGTGAGCGGCGGCATCAACGTCGAGAGCGAAAGCGAGAGCACCAACGACACCCGAATCGGAGTGGAATGGAGCATGCTTCACGGCAGATGGTATGCCGCCGCAGAAGCCTATTGGATGCACGTCAGCTTTACTGAACGACAGAAGATAGACAAGAACTATAACTTCTGGGGCTGCTACGGACAGGTGGGCTACTTCTTTACCAGAAGCCTGCAGGCTGGTCTGCGCTACGACTTCCTTGACCGCAACGGCTCGGGCAAAGACGGTTTCCTGAACATGCCGGCTGCTGTGGTGAACTACTACGTCAACAAGTGCAACCTGAAACTCTCGGCGATGTACCAGTTTACGGGCAGGTACGGACACGAGACGCAACTGGATCGCGACAACGACGACCTGGGGCTGAGCACACATTCGGCAACCTTGCAACTGCAGTACAGCTTCTGAATAGTCCATAGTCCAAAGTCCATAGTTCATAGTTAGAATTTCAACTAATGAAACCTATACATTATATATTATATATATGTGCAGTCGTCTTGCTTGCGGCTTGCGACAGCGGCGACATCCATGACAAGGTCTATCAGGTCGATGAAAAGGGCAAAACGGTGAAAGTGACTGCCCGAATAAGCGGACTTGGCGAGTGGGAAGGAACGGGCTACAACATGGCTGTGGCCGGCTTCACGCAGGACAGCAAGTTCGCTCTGCTGCAGAAGACACTTCCCTCAACAGTCGAAGACGGTTCGACGGTCAGCCTCGTCCTTTCGAACATCAGCAATGAGGTGCGAACGGTCGAGGTTTCGCTGACCAACTCGCTACGCAAACGTATCATCTCACTCGCGTCTGTCAACATGGAGGACTACAGCGAGAATACTGCTCACGACACGATTCTTCTCGACCTCGGCACGGTGGATGTGGGACGATTCGGCATCTTGCAGGCCGGAATATTCAATCGCGCCTGCATACAATGCCACGGAGGTAACGGTCGTTCGGCAGCCGGACTGAACCTGACGGAAGGTAACGCCAGGTCGAACCTCGTGGATGTGCCGAGCACAAGGCGAGAGGGAATGCTTCGCGTGGCAAGTGGAAACGCCGAAGCCTCCCTGTTGCATCAGGTCCTGAACGAGGGCGGAGAGAAACTCCTCTCGCACAATCACACGGAAATCCTCAGCAGTCAGTTCAAGTCGAACCTCGAGGAAGTGAACGACCTGATTGACAGTTGGATAGAACATCTCAAGCCTTGAGCCCAAACTAGCCACGCCTAATTGGCAAACTAGCCACGCCTAATTGGCAAACTAGCCACGCCTAGTTGAGAAACTTAACACGCTTAGTTGAGAAACTTAACACGTTAACTTTGCAAACTTAACACGTTGAGTTTTCCAGCTTGCCACAGGACATTATCCCACTCGGCACAAAATCTTTAAACTCTAAACTTTATACTTTAAACTTTTTTTCGTATCTTTGCACCCAATATCACACAACGCACCATGCAATTTAAGAAATTATATCTGGAAAAACTCGGTGCCACCATCGAACTGACGGCCTTCGCCCCTGAGAAGAAGACTGCGGAATATCATGCTATTCTGCACGTCGAACCGAAAGGCGAAACGTTCGAGCAGCAACTCCGTCGCATAAGTCTGGCGGAAGAACAACTGATGGCTTTGGCCGACCTGACAGGCGCCAAGCCCGTCTTCAAAAGGTACTTCCTGTCCGATGCCACTAATCAAAGGCCGCTCATGCTGCAGGACGATACCTGCACCATCTCATATATTCAGCAACCGCCACTCGACGGAAGTAAACTGTCGGCGTGGCTCTACCTGCAACGCGGCTCGGAGGTTATCCCCTCGGCCGACCGTCTGCAGTCCACCATCGTACGTAGCAACGGCTACGAACACGTGTGGACAATGGGCATGATGATAGGCGAAGGCAGTAGCTATAGCCAGACACAAACGCTCCTCGAGGACTATGAAGCGCTTCTCGAGGAACATCAGATGACCCTCGAAGACAACTGTATTCGCACGTGGTTCTTCGTCAGGGACGTCGATACACAGTATAAAGGTCTCGTCCTTTCCCGCTGGGAGAACTTCGCTCAGCACGGTTTGGTACCCGAGACGCACTACATTGCCTCCACAGGCATCGGCGGAAATCCGTCCGATCCGAAGGCCATCATCCAGCTCGGATGCTATGCCTTGAGCGGATTCAAACCGGAGCAGCAGCGCTACCTCTACGCCACATCGCACCTCAACCGCACCAGCGAGTACGGCGTCACCTTCGAGCGTGGCACACTCCTGCAGTTCGGCGACCGCAATCACGCCATCATATCTGGCACAGCAAGCATCAACAACAAGGGCGAAGTGATGCATGAAGGCGACGTCGTCATGCAGACGAAACGCATGTGGGAGAACGTCGAGACACTCCTCGCAGAAGCAGGAATGACCATGAACGACGCAGCACAACTCATTGTCTATCTGCGCGATGGAGCCGACTTCGAAGTGGTCAGCGAGATGTTCAGCAAGAAATATCCGCACGTTCCCACCGTCTTCACCCTCGCTCCCGTATGCCGTCCCTCGTGGCTCATCGAGATGGAATGCATCGCCATCCAAGCCGCAAAGAACGACGAGTTCAGCGATTTCTAGTCGCACCTCAGCAGCGGGATTGTAATTATGAATTGTGAATTATGAATTATGAATTGAAACAATGAAAGCTGGAATAGTAGGACTGCCCAACGTCGGCAAGTCAACCCTCTTCAATTGCCTCTCGAGCGCGAAAGCTCAGGCTGCCAATTTCCCCTTCTGCACCATTGATGCTCAGCTCGGACAGGTCACCGTGCCAGACGAAAGACTGACCAAACTTGCCGAACTTGTGCATCCGGGTCGCATCGTGCCCGCTGTCTGCGACATCGTCGATATTGCGGGTCTCGTAAAGGGTGCCAGCAAGGGCGAGGGCTTGGGCAACCAGTTCCTGGCCAACATACGCGAATGCGACGCCATCATCCACGTGCTCCGTTGCTTCGACAACGACGGCATCGTGCACGTTGACGGCAGCGTCGATCCCGTTCGCGACAAGGAAATCATCGACGCGGAACTGCAAATCAAGGACCTCGAGACCATCGAGAACCGCATCAAGAAAGTGGAGAAGCAGGCCCGTGTGGGTGGCGACAAACAAGCCAAGATTGAGCTCGACGTCCTGCTTCGCTACCAGGAAGCCCTCAACAAGGGTTTGAGTGCGCGTTCCGTGACGTTCGAGACGGAGGATGAAATCAAGGCAGCCAACGGTCTGTTCCTGCTCACGACGAAGCCCGTGCTGTATGTCTGCAACGTGGACGACGCATCGGCTGCCTCGGGCAACGCTTATACGGAGGCCGTCCAGAAAGCCATCGCCGGCGAAGATGCCGAGATGCTCATCATCTCAGCACAGACCGAAGCAGACATCGCGGAACTCGAAACCTACGAGGAGAAGCAGATGTTCCTGGAGGATCTGGGTCTCTCGGAGAGCGGTTGTAATCGCCTCATCAAGGCCATCTACCACCTGCTCACGCTGCAGACCTTCATCACGGCGGGCGAGATGGAAGTGAAGGCCTGGACGTTCCGCCGCGGATGGAAGGCACCACAATGTGCCGGCGTCATCCACACGGACTTCGAGAAGGGCTTCATCCGCGCGGAGGTCATCAAGTATGAGGACTATATAAAGTACGGTTCGGAAGCCGCCGTCCGCGAAGCCGGCAAGATGAGTGTGGAAGGTAAGGACTACGTGGTGCAGGACGGAGACATCATGCATTTCCGTTTCAACGTTTGACATTGAATCGGATTAAAGATTAAAGAATAAAGATTAAAGCTGTTTGTATACAAGTCCATTACAGGATGGAAGAGTTTTACTATCGGAAACTAGAGGTTTACAAGCGTGCAAAAGCATTGTCTCATGCTGTGTGTAAACTTATTAAAACCTTCCCTGCAGAGGAGCGATATGGCCTGTGCGACCAGCTCCGGCGAGCTGCCATGTCAATCCCCATTAATATTGCCGAAGGATTCGGACGCTTTTCTGCCAAAGAAAAGGCACATTTCATACAAATTGCCTTTGGCTCACTCAATGAAGTTATGTGCGAGTTAGAGCTGTCGCAGGACGAGAACTATATTAGTGAAGAACAATTAAAAGAATTAGAAAGCCTGATTATACCTATCAACAGACAATTGTCTGCTTTGCATAAATCCATAATAGACAATGGAGATTACTGCCCATCACAACAAAACCTTAATCTTTAATCCTTAATCTTTAATCTGAAAATGCATTTTCAATACATCATTTGGAATCCAAATGTGATTGCCCTCGACTTGGGCTTCTTCGCGATACGTTGGTACTCGTTGTGTTGGGCGATTGGTCTTGTAGCAGTGTATCTGTTGATGCACAGGCTGTACCGTCAGCAGAAGATACGTGAAGAGCAGTTCGATCCGATGTTCATGTATTGCTTCCTTGGCATTCTTATCGGAGCAAGATTGGGGCATTGCCTGTTCTACGAACCTGGCTATTACCTGTCACATCCCATTGAGATGTTGCTGCCCATACGCAATGTGCCGGGCCAAGGCTGGACGTTTACCGGCTACGAGGGACTGGCCAGTCATGGCGGCACGCTTGGCCTCATGATAGCACTCTGGCTGTATGCCAAGCACGTGAAGCTGCGTTTCCTGCACGTCCTGGACAATGTTGCCATCGTGACACCCATTTGTGCGTGTGCCATCAGACTGGGCAACCTGATGAACTCCGAAATAATAGGTAGGCCGACGGACCTGCCCTGGGCATTCATCTTCGAACGCGTGGATAGCCTGCCTCGCCACCCGGGACAACTCTACGAGGCTATTTGCTACGCCATCTTCTTTGGTATTCATTGGTTCTTCTACCGTCGCTATCCGCAGAAGGTGGGCAGCGGTTTCTTCTTCGGACTCTGCCTGTTCCTCATCTTTACGAGCAGAATCTTCATCGAGTACACAAAGGAAAACCAGGAGGCCTTCGAGGAGGGAATGCTCCTGAACATGGGCCAGTTGCTCTCCATCCCCTTTGTCGTGCTCGGTCTCTACTGCATGATCAGATCTTCACGCGCAGCTGAAAAGACAAATCATGCTTCCAAGGACTGAGGATTCGCTGCAGTCCTGAACCTATCTCGTCGCGGTCGAAATAGCGAAGCAGGCTGTAACGTCCCTCGAGCCAAAGCTTCTCGTTCTTGCTTTTCCAACGGCAGGTCAGGACGCCCAGCATGCCGTGACCGTAATATGAACTTGACGAAAACGTACTGTACAAAGCCGGCGACTGCAGATAGATGCGGCTGAGGTAGTCGTCGGTGTTGAAGTAACCGAGCTGTGCGTTGAGGGTCAGGTTTGGCTTCGGCAGCAAGTATCGGACGTTTTGGCTCACCAAGAAGCCGTTCCTGCCCAAGACATTGTGGTAATAACCTGTTGTCTGGAAGCGCATTTTGTTTCTCACCTCGTACGTCCACCCGAGTTTGACGCGGTGATGCGGCTCCATGATATCGCCGTTTTCCTTGCGCTTGAACTGATAACGAGCCAGCAGAACCTGCCGACGCGAAATGTTGTAACTGCCTTGCAGGTAGAACTCCTGACCCGTGCTGCCATGCGTCATCCGATAGCGTGGCCAGGGATGATGGAAGAAGTCGGCATAAGCGATGAGTTGCAAGCCAGCATAAGGCTCCGCTTGCAGGTGCACAAGGACGCCGCTTTCGTTCTGCGAATTGCTATTCTCGGCCAGCGAACTGGCATAAAACGAGTAATACTGATAGGCGTAGAAGCGCTGTACGGCGGAGAGGATATAGTTCTTGCTGATGTTCCACGACGCGCGATTGATGGTTGCCCAGCCGCCTCCGGCAGTGCTGTAGGCAGTCTCTCCGGCAAAGGTAAGGCGGTAGCGTGTGTAGCCGTAGTTCAGTCCGGCCACTCCGAAGCTATTGCCCTTCGGATAAATCGCCCTGTATTGTTGGGTGCCCGGGTTGAGGTCGCGACTGAACTTCTGCCAGTAACCCGTCGCTCCCAGATGGAGACCTTTATTGTACCAGGCAATGTTGCCGCCCACGACGGCACTCCCAACGTTCCGTTTCTTCTCCCATTCCGATGCCGTTCGATGGTATCCGTCGGTCCGTAAGGTCTGCACTTCGCCCCCACTCGTCAGCGTGGCATCGCGCTTTCGGTACGAGCCGAAGGTGCTCAACTTGAGGTGTTTGGACAGAGACAGCGTGACGGCCGCACCTCGGAGGAAGTTCGTCTCGTCCATCCCAGCCATAGGCCTGATGCCACCTTGCGTTTTGAGTGGCGGCGTGCTCTTGCTGTTCCAAGTGCTTCCGCCCAGCACCAAGCCCTCGCCAAACCCGATGCGATAGTCGCCCACAACTGCCCTGTCGAGGATGCCGACGTCGTGCAGCATGGCATACGCCCCGTAGCTGTCGTAGAATCGCTCGCCCGCGTCTTTCTCCACACGCAGTCCCGCCTGGAAATGCCGACTGTTGCCCAACTGATAACGGATGCGGTGGTAGAGCGGGTCGCCACGATAGCCGTTCTCCTGCTGCTGCCCTACCCTATAATATAAAGGTATGTCGATGCGCGTCGAGAAGTCGTGGCGGAGGTGACTGAACAGCCTTTTGTCGGTCTCTTGCTGTTGCGGCTCGGCATACGTGAAGAGGGAAAGCCACCTGCGCGTCATGTCGTCGATGAGCGGCACGAGTCGCAACTCGGCCAACGTCTGCAGCTGTCCATGCAGATAGATATAGGCGTGAATCTGTTCAATCTGTGCCTCAGACAGAAACGGCAACTGCAGAAAATCCTCCACAGTTGCCGTGTTTATGTTAATTGGATGCTCCGAAAGCTCCTTCAACTCCTGCAGATGCAGCTGAAGGTCCTCTTCTTCTGCCCGCTCCACATCGCTTGTGTACTCCTCCACGAAGTCGTCCCAATCATACTTCTGCGCAGCTAAGGAAGACGCGAGAAGCATGAAAAAGAGGGACAAAAGCAGGCGCATCTTACTTCCTATTTCTTTATAGTATACGTTCCGGCCTGATAATCTTTAGAAGTTGTCTCGCCTGGGAGGGAGACAGTGGCTGTTGCGCCTTTCGGGATGGTGAAGGTCCAGGTCCATTGGTCGCCTTTATAGCGCCATTCGCTCTTGATGAGGCCGGCTGCCGACTTGTACTCTGCCTTGAGATGTCCCAGCCTCTTGTCGGGCACGGGCTTCATGATGATGTGCTTGAAACCAGGCTGCTGCGGGTCGGCAGCAATGCCGGCGGCCGTCTCCCACAGCCATTCGCAGACGCATCCGTAAGCGTAATGATTGAAACTGTTCATGCCGCGCGGACCCATGCCCTTGTCCACGGTGTACGAGTTCCAACGCTCCCAGATGGTGGTTGCGCCGTTATCGACGGAGTAGAGCCACGACGGGTTCTTGTGCTGGAAGAGGAGCTCGTAGGCGATGTCCTGCATGCCGTTCTCGGTGAGGGTCTGCATGAGGATGGATGTGCCGAGGAATCCTGTCTGCAGACAATTGTCGTGTTCCTCGAAGTTCTTGCGGAGGCGGGCAATCATGGCGTCCTTCGCTGAGCCGCTCAGCAGGTTGTTCTTGAGGGCGAAGAGTGCCGGTGTCTGCATTGTGTTGAGGATGTCGAGCTTGAACGTGCCGTCGGCATTGAGGAAGTTCTGCAGGATGTAGTCCTTTGCTTCAGCCAGCATCTTGTCATAATAAGCAGCGTCTCGACCTGTGGCACGTGCCATGTCTGCCATCATACCTGCATCGATGGCCCAGTACGACGCGCTGAGGTAGTTCCAATAGACAATCGTCTCGGGCTTCGGCTTACCGTTCTCGTGGCTGCGACCGCTGCTGCTCTCCAGGGGTTCATAGCTCAACCAGTCCGCCCACTGGTAGTTAGTGTTCTCTCCCAGCATGACGTTGTGGTCGTACTTGGTCTCGTAAACATGTTCCATGAAGCGGTTCATCGACTCCCAATTCTCGTTGACAATGTCTTTGTCGCCAAACTGCTTCCACACCGCCCAAGGCACAATGATGCCGGCATCTGCCCAGCCGACTCGCATCATGTCGTTGTTGCCTTTGCCATCGCCTGCCCCATATTGTGCGAGAGGTGCGACGCCCGGGAAAGCGCCGGTAGGCGACTGCGTGTCCCTCATGTCCCTCATCCACTTATGGAAGAAGCGGTCTGTGTTGGCGAAGAACGTTCCGGTCTCTGTGAAGACCTGCGTGTCGGCCGTCCAACCAAGGCGTTCGTTGCGCTGGGGACAGTCCGTCGTGACTGACAGATAGTTGGAGCGTTGGCCCCAGACCGTGTTGGAGATGAGCTTGTTGATGTCCTCGCTACCCGTCACGATAGTGCCTGTCTCGAGTTCCTTCGTGATGGAAGAGACGGGGATGGACTTTATGCTGCGGATCGTGACCTCATCTGTTGCCGTTACTGACACGAAGCGGTAGCCGTAGAAGGTGCTTCGGGGAGTGAACGTCACGAAGCCTTTATTGTCTGCAAACGTGTAGCGAAGCAGCATTCCAGTGTCCGGAATACGGAGGTTCAAGCGGTGCGTACTGCCTTCCGGCCCGTCCATGCCGCGACTCTTGGCGCCGTTGCCGTCGTTCAGAAGCTCGCTCGGCAGGCAAGTCAGCACGGTGCCGGCTTTTGCCTTGAACTCGAAAGCGGGTACTGCGGAAGCGTTCTGGCCGAAATCCACCACGAGTGTCTCGCCCGGGCGAACCGTCATGGGCTTGCCCGGAGCGAACTCCTCGACGATGTTGACCTTGCCGAACTGGTCGTCGGTCTGGCCTGTCGTACCTTTCCAAGTGTAGGCCTTGACGGGAGACAATGCGAGGTCCCAGCGATGATAAATCTCTGCGCCATCGGTCGGCCACACCTTACCCGGGAATTCCTCATTGATTTCCGGGGTCGAGAAGCTTGCTGCGTTCGTCCACCCTTGCGGCTGACGGGCATCGTAATCCTCTCCGTCGAAGATGGCGGCATGCGTCACAGGCCCTGCCACACCAGCCTTCCAGTCTTTCAGGTTCGTGGGGAAATGCTCCTCGCTGCCGTCTGTGTAGGTCAACGAAAGCACGCCTCGGAAGGCAACCTTCTTGCCAACCATACCCTGATGACCCCAAGGGGTGATAATCTTATCTGCCCACCAGCCCGGCACAACCTGCACAGCCAGCTGGTTCTCCTGTCCTGCGCCTTTGTTGAAAGCCTTTGTGATGTCGTAAGTAAAGCTGTACTTCGTCTTCTCGAAGTGCGTGAAGCCGGGCTTCAAGACCTCGTTGCCGACCAGCTGACCATTGATGTAAAGCTCGTAGGTGCCCAGGGCGGTGGTCTTCCAGACAGCCCTCTTCACCTTCTTCGCATTGCGAGGATTGCTGACGAACCAGCTTGCGCCGTCGGCCGCCCTTGTGCCATCCTTCACTTCACCCGTGACAACCTGCGCATCCTTGGCGCTTATCCAGGCCGATTCGTTCCACGGCCCAACCAAATGATAGTCGATGAGTTTGCCGACTGTCCCTTGTGCGTTGCAGGCAAGAGCTGCCCACATCATGCCTCCCAAAAGGGAGGCTTTCAGAATCTTCAATGAGTTGTTCATAATTATCTAAAGTTTAGTTTTTATTCCCGATTTGTCGCGTCGATTCATCCAATACGAGGACAAAGGAAGCGAATTTTATTATAATAAGGAATAAAGAACTGCCTTTTTTATATAACTATTTGTCACGCTTGCGATTTTCCTTCTTTTCTTGAGGTCTCGGAGTTGGCCAAGTATTCCGCAAACACACGCGCCGCGCTCTCCACCTTGCGGGCACAAGGGCGGACGCGATAGTACTCGGCGTTGCGTTCGTCGGGCTGCGAGGTGTTGGTCTCCGCTTTAACACCACCCATCTGTAACAATTCGGCACAAATGATGCTGCCGTTTCTCTGGCGGAACGTCTCGAGGAGTTCGCGCACGAGCTGATAGCAAGCAGCCTTTCCCTCACGGTCCTCGCCCCGCGTCTGGCCTTTCTCCAAGCCCGCCAGAATCACCAAAGCCGAGCACGCGCCACACATCATGCGCATCCTTCCCACGCCTCCTCCGAAGCCGGCACTCACCTTGAGCGCCATCTCTTCGTCCAATCCGTAGAGGTCCGAAAAGGCACAAACGACGCTTTGGCAGCATCCGTAGCCCTGCATAAAGAGTTCCACCGCTCGCTGAATGCGGTCTGACGAGTCAATTTCTCTTGTCATATTGTTTGCATTTACATGTATCTGCAATTGCATGTACATGTATGTGCAATTGCATGTACATGTATATGCAATGAACTTGACGTGTGAAGTTTAGTATCTTGACATGTGAAATTTAGTGTTTCGACATGTTTAGTTGCTCCCTTTGACGAGTTTCTTGATGTCGTTCAACTTGCTGAGTGCCTCGAAGGGAGTGAGGTTGTTGATGTCCAGGCCGAGTATCTCGTCGCGAATCTGGCAGAGGACGGGGTCGTCGAGCTGGAAGAAGTTCATCTGCACGCCGCTGTCTCTTGCCCCTTGCTCCTTGCTCCTTGCCCCTAAATTCTGGTGGTTGACGGCTCCCTCGAGCTCCTTCAGAATGACATTTGCCCTGGCGACAATGGCTCTGGGCATGCCTGCGAGCTTCGCCACATGTATGCCAAAGCTGTGCTCCGACCCGCCGCGTTCGAGCTTGCGAAGGAAGATAACCTTCCCATCGACCTCCTTCACGCTCACATTAAAGTTCTTGATGCGGGCGAAGTTGCGTTCCATCTCGTTCAACTCGTGGTAGTGCGTGGCAAAGAGCGTGCGGGCGTGACCGCGATTATTCTCGTGGATGTACTCCACGATGGCCCATGCAATCGAGATGCCATCGTAGGTGCTCGTGCCGCGTCCCAGTTCGTCGAAAAGCACCAGACTGCGTTCCGAGAGGTTGTTCAGGATGCCTGCCGCCTCGTTCATCTCAACCATGAAGGTACTCTCGCCGATGCTGATGTTGTCGCTTGCCCCGACACGCGTGAAGATTTTGTCAACATAACCGATGCGCGCACTCTCGGCCGGCACGAAACTTCCCATTTGAGCGAGGAGCGTGATGAGTGCCGTCTGACGGAGCAAAGCACTCTTACCCGCCATGTTCGGGCCGGTGATGATGATGATTTGCTGTGTCTGGGTGTCAAGAAAGACGTCGTTCGCGATGTAGCGTTCCCCGACGGGGAGCTGCTTTTCTATCACCGGATGACGACCTCCATGTATGTCTATCACGTCGCTGTCATCGACAATCGGACGGATGTAACGGTTCTCCTGAGCACTTTGGGCGAAGGAAAGGAGGCAGTCGAGCTGGGCGAGGAGCGAAGCGTCCTTCTGTATGGGAGCGACGTAGGCTGCCAAAGCCGTGATGAGACGGTCGAAGATTTGTGCCTCGAGGCTGAGGATGCGTTCCTCCGCACCCATAATCTTGTCCTCGTACTCCTTGAGTTCCTGGGTGATGTAACGCTCGGCTTGGGTCAATGTCTGCTTGCGAATCCAGTCGGCAGGCACTTGGTCCTTGTATGTGTTGCGCACCTCGAGGTAGTAGCCAAACACGTTGTTGTAGCCAATCTTCAGGCTTTGGATGCCTGTCGCCTCTATCTCGCGCTGCTGCATCTCCAGCAAGTAACCCTTGCCTTGATAGGCTATCTTGCGCAACTCGTCGAGCTCTGCATCCACGCCATCCATGATGACACCACCGTTTGCAACGAGCAGGGGGCAGTCGGGACGCACTTCGCGAGCTATCCTGTCGCGTATCTCGGCACAGAGGTCAAGCTGCCCGCCTATCTCACGAAGCGTGCCGTCTTCGCTGCTCTGGCATATCTGCTTGATGGGTTCAACTGCCTGCAAAGCCACTCGCAGCTGCACGATGTCGCGTGGGGAGACACGTCGGGTGCTGACTTTCGATATGATGCGCTCGAGGTCGCCTACTGTCTGGAGTTGCTCCAAGACAGCGTCTCTCGTGTCGGGATTGCGGAAGAAGTTCTCGACGACATCTTGCCGCTTGCCAATCTGGACAGGGTCTTTCAGGGGGAACAACATCCAGCGATGAAGCATGCGGGCGCCCATCGGAGTGACTGTCTTGTCGATGACGTCGAGGAGCGATATGCCGCCCTCGTTCATGCTGCCCACGAGTTCGAGGTTCCTGATGGTGAACTTGTCGAGGCGCACGAAGCGGTCTTCCTCGATGCGACGCAAAGCCGTGATGTGTCCGAGCAGTTGGTGCTGCGTCATCTCCATGTATTGCAGGATGACGCCGGCTGCCACGATGCCGCTCTGCAAGTGCTCCACGCCAAAACCCTTCAGGTTCTTCACCTCGAAGTGGCGCAGGAGCTTCTCCCTCGCGGTCTGTTCCGTGAAGGCCCAATCATCGAGCTCGAAGGTGACGTAACGTGTGCCGAAACTGCCCTCGAACATCATCCTTTTGCCACGCTCGTAGAGGACTTCCTTCGGGGCAAACGATGCCATGAGGCTCGCGATGTACTCCGTCGTGCCTTCCGTCACGAGGAACTCGCCGGTGCTGATGTCGAGGAACGACATGCCGCAAGCCTGCTTGCCGAAGTTTATCGCGCAGAGGAAGTTGTTCTCCTTGTGATTGAGCACCGTGTCTGCCATCGTCACACCAGGCGTCACCAGTTCTGTGATGCCTCGCTTGACGAGTGTCTTCGTCAGTTTCGGGTCTTCGAGTTGGTCGCAGATGGCAACCCTCTTGCCTGCCCTGACGAGTTTCGGCAGGTAAGTATCGAGGGCGTGATAGGGGAAACCGGCCATCGCGGTGCTTTGCATGACACCCGACTTGCCGTTGTTCCTATGGGTGAGCGTAATGCCAAGAATCTCCGAAGCAATCACCGCATCGTCGGCATACGTCTCATAGAAATCGCCACAACGGAACAGCAGCAACGCCTCGGGGTGCTTCGCCTTGAGGTCGTAGAACTGTTTCATCATCGGTGTCAACTGCTGACTTTCTCTTCGACCATCGACCTTCGGTTCTTGTGCCATAGCTTAAATCCTTTTTGCTGCCTGCAAAATTACACATTATTTATAATATAAGCAAGCATTCAAGGACAAAAAAACACAGAGGCAAGCGAACGATGTCGCCTGCCTCTGTTTCTATTATGGATATAGTATAACGGTTAAAGGTTAAAGACTTTGAACCGCTTAAACTCTTTGAACTGCTTGAATTCTTTAAACTTCTTGAATTCTTTAAACTTTAAACGTTAAACGTTAACCGTTACAAAGTTACCACTCGTTGTCCCAGAGGGACTTGCTTGTGTATTCCTTAGCGCCGATGTCTGTGCCGTCGCCGTCGCCTCCATCAACGATGATGTTACCCGTGTCATCGCTTGCGGAAAGCATTGCCACGCTTCTCATGCCAAGTTCTACGGCAACAAATGCCGGTGTGATATATATCTTTTTCATATTACTTCAGAATCTTTTTGCCGTTAATAATGTTAATACCCTTCTGCATCTTGCTCATGCGCTGACCTGCAACATTGTAGATAGCACCGCCTTCCATCTTACTTCTTCCATCTTCCATCTGGCTTATGCCTGTAGCATCGTCGTCGAAATCGAAGCTGAGAGCCTTGACGCCGCTGCCGCCATCAACTGTGAAGTAAGCGCGGAAGCCCTTCAGAGTGGCAGAAGCTGCGGTGAGCTTCTTCAACTGGCTTGAGGTGTTGATGTAGAAGTCGCCTGTTGTTATCGCATCCTTCTTCAGTCTGCCCTTCATCGTAATGCCGCCGAAGGTAACATCTGTTGCGCTTTCAGCAATTGCCTTACCTGTAGCTGTGATGGTAGTAACAGTAGCTTCAGGATTTACAATATAAGGCTTGCCAGCCTCGATTGTTGAGGCAGTAGAGAACTTCATGCTTACATTCTCGCCGCTTCCGCTCACGCCTGTCATCTCGCGAACATCCCAACCGCTGGGAATGTCATAGTCGAAGGGCAGGCAAAGACCAATCCATTGGCCAGCAGGAATAGTGCGGGCAACGCTTATGTTCGTTGCTGTCACATTGGCGGGAACATTATACACGGTGTTCTCCTCGCTGAGGTTCAACTGATAAACAGTGATATTGCCGCTTTCATCTACATTATAATAAATATAGTCATCGCTGAACCACTGTCCTCTGTCAACAGTTTCAAAGCCGAAGGTGGGATGGCTGTCAGCTTGACTGAGGTCCTGCGTGAAGGCATTGCCAAGAGCCATGCAGAGTTCGCCAGAATGAACCTTGTCCATTGAGTAGTTGGTAGTAATTACACCAGAATAATGATTTACATTGAGAGAACTATAGCAATTGATATGATCACATCCATCGCCATCACTACGTGTGAATGTCCTTCCATCTTGATCACCAGTTACACTGCCGATATTATAACAGTTAGTAACAGTTGCGCCACTGCCAAGCCAACCAGAGATACCAGCACTTTCGCTGCCTCCCTTAATAGTACCGGTATTGTAGCAGTTGGTCAAAATATAAGTTGCACCGCTACCACTATTACAACCAACTATACCAGCAGCATTTTGTCCTGTCACAGTGACATTTGCCTCGTTGCCGCAGTTGGTCAAAGTGATAGTGCCTGAAGAGTTCTTCGAACCTCCTAATACTCCGGCGGAACGGGCAGGACCGCTTACAGAACCTCTTGTAATGACATTCATAATCTCGGAGCCACCTTCAGCACAGCCAATCAATCCCTGGAATTCCTGATTACTTGTGATGTTAAGGGTTACAACATGTCCCTGACCATTGAATATGCCAGAGAACTTGTTGCCCTCTGAACCTATAGAGGCATGAGGTGTACTGCTCATGTTGACATCGGCCGTCAGTAATGCTGCTGTTGTAATGCCACCGCCATTAACCTTATTGGCAAATGCTACAAGTTCGGCAGGGGTTGAAATGAAATCGACCATCCATTTGAGGACGGGATAATGACCTTCTGCAATAAATGTCCAGTCGTTCGTCATATCCCAGCCCATTGTAGAAGTATAGAAGTTTGCTGTCTGCATATCTTCAACGTCAGTGGTCTTGCCTTGACTGCCATTGATTTCGTCAAAGACGAGCGTCTTGCCAGCTTTCAATTCTGTATCGTCGCTGCCACTTGCCTTAAAGATGGTAGAAGCAGCAACATGGTTGTTCGTATATGTTGCGGTACGACCACCTGCGTTGACCAATGAGTGATAATTATCGGAAGAGCTTGTCTCAATCTTTGTTGCCGCCATGATGTTGTTTTGCAGAATCGTAGCATTATTGCTTTCAATGAGCGAAAGCAATCCCGAAGCGTTGCCGCCGCTACCATTTACAGAGCCACGGAACAGACACTTCTCCAAGGTAAGACCGCTTGATGTGCCCACCAAGCCGCCGCACTGGAAATTGGAAGACTTGACCTCTGCATCTGAGATACAATTGGAGATTACAGTGCTGCCTTTGGCATTACCTACAATGGCACCCACATGGTCATAGCCTTCAACATAAGAGCCGTTCATAATGGCAACGCGGTTGATGGTAGTGTTGTTTGCGTCGCCAACAACAGTGCCGACATTCTGACAGCCGAAGTTCCTGACATATGAATCGTCAAATCCGAGGTCATGGATGTTTGCACCATTGGTAACGCCAAAGAGACCGCTGTTCTTCTTGCTGACGTTCATGTTGAAGTTCTTTATCCAGTGACCGCCGCCGTCGAACTCGCCGCTGAAGGGAACAAGGTGGTCATTTACCTCTTCGCCATTGCCAAAGCCTGCGAAGCCTGTGAGGTCAACATCTTGAGTCAGACGGATGTTCACCGTCTCGTGAGCCTGAATCATGGCAGCCAGCCAATTGAACTGCGCAACGGTTGTCGGTTCGTAGAAACCTGCATTTGCTGTCATGAAGTTGGGGTCTGGGCGACCGCAGACCGTACAATAACCATCTGTGTAAGTATGTACGCCTGTTGCAGGCTCTACACCTGTCAATGTCTTCACGCCACACACGGAGCATTGCCTTTCGCCGCCACCATCAGAGACACAAGTCGGTGCCACATAACTGAGGTCGACCCATGTGTGATTCTCGCAGGAGCCAACGACATGGAACTCTCCTATCTGCTGATATCCATTTCCTTTCATGGTGAGCAGTGTCAGCTTGATGTACTTGAAGGCATCGCTGACATTGGAAGGAGTGAATTCGAAGGTCTTATAATAAAGGTTATCAATGGGGTCAGTGCCCGTTACCTCGTGAATGGTAACCCAGTTGCTGTTGTCATTTGAACCCTCAATGCGCCATTCCTTGGGAGCACGGTCTGTCCAATAGCCATCATCGTCTGTGGTGAAAGAGTAACTCTTGACAGAATGAGAAGCATCGTCGTCTGTCTTGATGGTCACGGAATTGCCGACGAGGGCATCACCACCAGAGCCTCCCCACTTCGTATTCAGCTTCCAGTCAACAGCATTCTTCGAAGCGTCCTTAGTCGATTCGTACCAGCTATAGGTCACGAGGGCATTCTTTTCGTAACAAAGCTTGAACTCTGTCAGCTGAACGAAACCGCCATCATCCAGAGTCAACTTGTAGTACTTATATGCAGTGCCAACCTTGTCCTTGTCGCAGAAGAAACGCTGAGTGTAGTAATTCTTTCTCTGAACAAAACTATTGGTTCCGAGGTCGGAAAGCTTTGACCAACTGCTGTGATTGGCATCAGTTGCTGCAGCCGCATCATTGGAACCATAGAGTGTCCATCCTGTAACACAACGACCATAAAGTTCATTGTCTTCGGCTGTGGTCATATCATAGCCCCAGACATAGATGGCCTCTGAAGCCTCAACAATGGCATAGACAGGATTAGCTCCAGACACATTGCTGGCATTACCGCAATACTTCGTTGTATAGACGCCGTCGAAGAGTTTTTCCATACCTTCGCTAGCAGTGCCATTATTACCCTGCTTGGCAGTGCATGTGAACTCGACTGTACCAACTGGCAGTGTATAGGTAGTAAAGGTAAACCCATCCATCTGGCAGTAATCATTCCAATTTCCAGCGAGCGCTTCTATCTCAATCTTGAAGTATGAGTATTCTGTGGAAACGGACTCCGAAATGCTTAGTGTCTGTTCTGCGAATGGATTTTGCTCCGTGCCTGTAGGCAGTGACTGATTTTGCTTGTTGTCAATCAAAACCCAGCCGCTGGCATTGCGGGTAGCTTCTGATTCAGATGCGAAGTTACCAGCGTAAATCTTCCAGTTCTTCCAGTTGCGCCCGTTATTGCCATTCTTATAGGTGTCATTTGCTATCACCAGTTTGTACTGGCTTGGCTTAATGGGCGAACTCGTCTTGAACACGACATAGGGGTCATCATCGTGGGTTCCCCACTTGGTGTTTGTCGTGCCGTCGAACAATTTGGCAGGTCCTTCACCCGCATTCCAGTTTGAACCGCTCAATGCTGTATATACAATGGCATTGGCATTCTGTACACCTAGCATCATCATGGCTAAGGCGAACAAAGTTAATAGTTTCTTCATTTGTTTAAGATTACTGTTTATTAAGTTAATAATGTCTTTTTACTTTGCATTTTTTATTCGTGTGCGCATACGCACACTTTGCTTTGCAAAGTTACACATTTTTTAAGGAATCACCCCCCCCCCATTGTTAAATCATGTTAAATTGAGAGGTTTTGGCACATTTGACGTGAGTTTCTGTGCGTTACCCTTAAAGGAGCGGGGTGACTTGTGCTGAGAAAAAGGGTGAAAGGTGCTGTGAAAAAGGGCTGGATGTGCAGTCCTCTTCGTTCCAACACGACCGCCCGCATATATTGGGGCGGCCGCCCCAATATATCAGGACGCACGACCTTATATCTGGGAGCGGCCGCCCTAAACCGCTTTTTGTACTATCGGAAGAAGTAAGAAGGAAGATGGAAGAAGTAAGATGGAAGAAGTAAGATGGAAGATGGAAAAATTTGCGATTTCTTTTTGCTTTTCGCTCGCTTATTCGCTACTTTGACTGGCGTCGTTCCGCCTGCGCCTGAGCATCTTTTGAGCGCAAGAAGGTACTTTCGCTCGGAAAAGCATAAATAAATTTTGCTTTTCGCTCGCTTATTCGTACCTTTGCAGGGAAAAAGAACTGACAACAGATATTATGAAACGTATTATGACTTGGGCTGCCTTTGCTTTGGCTGCCATGATTAACATTGAGGCCGCACAGGCCATAAAGGCTCCGAAGGGCGGCAAACTGATTAGCGACGAGCTGCTTGGCATCTTCTTCGAGGACATCAGCTTTGCTGCCGACGGCGGCATCTTTGCCGAGATGGTGCAGAACGGCTCGTTCGAGTACAGTCCTATGGAACGTGACAACTGGGGCGCTGCCACGTCGTGGCGCTTCATACGCCCCGGCCACTCGCTGGGCAAGATGGAGCCTCGCATGGACAATCCGCTGCATCCGAACAATCCGACGTATATGCGTCTCTACATCGAGCGCGTGGGTCATTACCCCGACTTCGACGGCTGGACAGGCGTCGGCATGGAGAACGGCGGCTTCGACGGCTTTGCTGTGAAGGCCGGACAGAAGTACAACTTCTCTGCCTTCTTCCGTAATGTAGAGGGAGGAAACAAGGAGGTTCGCATCGTGCTGCTCGAGCCGGGCGGTCGCGGCAGGCAGCAGAAGATTCTGGCCGACCAGACGATTGTGGCATCTTTGAACGCTTGGCAGCAAATTCCGACGACGCTCACGCCCACAGAGAACAGTTCGTTTGCCGTGCTGCAACTGCTTGTGCTGGGCAAGGGAAAGCTCGATATCGACCAAGTTTCGCTGATGCCTCAAGACACTTACAAGGGTCACGGCCTGCGCAAGGACTTGATTCAGGCGCTTGCCGACATGAAGCCCAAGTTCATGCGATTCCCCGGCGGCTGCGTCGTGCACGGTGGCGGCGACGGATTCTGGGGCACATATCGATGGAAGACGACGCTCGGACCGCGTCACGAGCGCAAGCCTCTGAAGAACACCTGGGGCTATCATCAGTCGATGGGACTGGGCTACTACGAATACTTCCAGCTTTGTGAAGACCTCGGGATGGAGCCTGTGCCTATCCTGCCCTGCGGTGTGACGTGCCAAGGAGCCGGCGGCGGATGGGGCATGACACAGGACGCGGCACCCATGGAGGAGATGGACGAGTGGACACAAGACGCGCTGGACCTCATCGAATGGGCCAACGGCGACGTCACCACGACTTGGGGCAAGAAACGTGCCGAGCAGGGACACCCCGAACCGTTCCACTTGAAATACCTCGGGCTGGGCAACGAAGAGTTCATTTCTCCCCATTTCATCGAAAGATTCAAGTATATGTACGAACGCATCGCGAAGGCTCATCCCGAGATTGTCATCGTGGGAACTGTGGGCCCGGGCTCGCATCCGGGCAACGGCGACTATGATAACGGATGGAAGCTTGCCGACGAGCTCGGGCTGCCTCTCGTGGACGAACATTACTACGAGCATCGTGAGTATTTCCTGAACAACCGCCAGTATGACAACTATCCGCGCGACAGGAAGACAAAGGTCTATCTTGGCGAGTACGCTGCCAAGGACTCTAAACTCATCGATGCCCTTGCCGAGGGACTCTACTTGCTGCATGTAGAGCGGAATGCCGACGTGGTGCGCATGACAAGCTATGCTCCCCTCTTCGCTCGCAAAGGCAATACCTGCTGGAATCCCGACCTGATTTACTTCGACAACGAACGTCCCTACCTGACCTGCAGCTACTATGTGCAGAAGATGTTCGGGCAGTCGGCCGGACAGTATTACTACGGCGACTGCGTACGCTTCGAAGGTGACAAGGCTGGCCTCGTGCAGCCAGTGAAGGACAGCCACTACGGCCAGTCGGTCGTCCTGAATGTGAAGACGCGCCGCCTCTACGTGAAGCTCTGCAACGCCACGGACGAGACGAAGCAGGCTCACCTCAACCTGAGCCGTTTCGGCAACTTGAAGGCTGGCACCAAGACGCTGCTCTACGGACAGCCTTACCTGGGCAATAACTTCGACAGCCAGCCGATTGCTCCAGTCGTTGAACCTTACAAAGCACAAAGCAAGACAGACCTGTATCTGCCACCATATTCATTTACAATGTTAGAAATAGCCTTATGAAAATTCTGCTTGACATAAGTCGTTGGCTCGCACGATACACGAGCGCGTTCATTATCCTGATTGCCGTTGTCAGCTTCATCTTTCCTAACACCTTCGCCTGGGTGCAGGAGGGACAAAGAGCATCCATCATTCTTGGCCTCATCATGCTGACGATGGGGTGCACGCTCTCTACCGAGGACTTCCGCATCCTGTTGTCCAGACCCGTAGATATCCTGATTGGAGCAGTGGCGCAATACACCATCATGCCGCTCATGGCGTGGACGCTGGCCAGGGCTTTCCACCTCGATCCGTTCATGACGGCAGGCATCATACTGGTGGGCTGCTGCCCGGGAGGCGTGAGCAGCAACATCATGAGCTTCCTTTGTAAAGCCGATGTGGCTTATAGCGTCGGCATGACGACTGTCAGCACCTGCCTTTCGCCGTTCGTGACGCCACTCCTCGTGCTCTGGCTCGCCGGCGCTGAGATCGAGGTGAATGCTTGGGGAATGTTCCAGAACATCTTGCTCGTGACGCTTCTGCCCGTGACGCTTGGCGTCCTTTTCAACTATTTCCTGGGCAAGAGAAAAGACTTCCAGACCATACAAGGCATCATGCCCGGCATCAGTGTGCTGTGCCTGGCGTGCATCGTGGGCGGCGTCATCTTCACGGTTCACCCGCAACTCCAGGCCAACGGACTGAAGTTGATTGCCCTGACCCTTGCCGTCGTGACCTTGCACAACGGCACAGGTTACCTGCTGGGCTACTTCGTGGGCAAGGCTTTCGGCTTCAACACCGCCAAACGTCGCACGTTAAGTATCGAGGTGGGCATGCAGAACGCAGGTATGGCGACTGTGCTCTCCCGCAACTTCTTTGCTTCCCCGGCCATCGTCGCGATGAATCCCGCGGCCGCTCTCGCCGTGATTCCCTGTGCCATCTCCTGTGCCTACCACAGCATCTCGGGCACTCTGCTGGCAGGTTTCTTCACTTGGCAGGACGAGCGGAAAGCAAAATCATAAAACGAAAGAGAGGCAAGCAATTAACTGCTTGCCTCTCTTTGTCATTAACTTTTAGCTTGGATAAGACTTATTCGTCCAGCTTGATGCGGACGTTACGATACCAGACGTCGTCACCGTGGTCTTGGAAAGCGATGTAACCACCGTCTTTCTGTCCCTCGACAATCATCAGGTCGTAAGCTGCCGGGAACTCGCCTCCCTTGCAGAACTTGCTGCCGTCGAGCATCTCCTTCCACTTCGGAGTCCAGAGGTGATACTCCAGAACCTCCTCACCATTCTGGTAGTGCCATACGCTTCCCTTGAAGACGCGAATCTTCACGGTGTTCCATTCGCCATAAGGCTTAGCGTTTTGAGGCACGGCGGGAATCATGTCGTAGAGCGACGCAGCCTGACGGTTGCCGTCCTTACCCTGGTTGGCATCCTCGTGATTGGCGTTGTCGAGCACCTGATATTCTGAGCAGGATTGCCAGATGGGAAGGTAGTTGCCGTCCTTTCCCTTAGCCTCCTGTGCCAGATAGAAAATGCCGGAGTTGCCGCCCTTGCTAATCTTGTACTCGCACTCGAAGGTGAAGTTCTTGAACTTATGCGCGAAAAGGAGGTCGCCGCCGCCTTCCACCTGAGCTTCGCCAGTGCCGCTACCAACGAGATGGATGCAGCCGTCGGCATTCTCCCAGCTTGTGGGCACAGCGTCCTGACCGTAGCCACGCCATCCGTCGAGGCTGGTGCCATCGAAGAGCACATAGTATCCGTCGGCATCCACCTTCAGCTGAGCGAGGTCATACTGCTCGTTGTCGATGATGGTTGCACTGTCCTGAGGAGCATTCGGGTCTTGCTTCTCGACACAATTCTGGCAGGCTTCGCAGTCGCAATTACACTTCTTCTGACCGCAGCAGGCAGCCAGGAACATCGCTGCAAACGCAGCAACATAGATGATTGATTTCTTCATGTTAATGGGTTTTATGGGTTAAATAGGTTTAATGGGTTTAATGGGATTGTAGGTTCTCCCCTTTGGGGGAATTAGAGAGGGGCTTTTACTTCCATCCGCTCAAGTCCTGCGGGTTCTCGATAACTGAGGGGATCTTCTCGAAGATGGCTTTCCACTTGGCAGCATCGAACTTCGGGCGACGGTCATAATAATAGACACCATTCTTCTCTTGCTCAACGTCGGTGATCTGTGTATAGCAGAAACCTGTGATGTGCTTGCAGGCGATGATGGCATCGACCTCTTTCTCGAGAATCTGGAAGAAGTCATCCTCGGTCTCGATCTGTGCGCCGTAGCCCCAGGAGTTGGCGCGCTCTTCCTTCGGTATCCAACCCAGCCCGCCGAATTCATCCAGCATGTAAGGCTGGCCGTTGTACTTCGCGAGGTAATCCTTGTCGCGCATGTTGCGATAAGGCTCCACGCCGCTCTTGATGGTATGGTTGGCCACGAGGCGATCATACTCACGGGTGTAGTCGTGGACACTCCAGATGTCTGTCTTGACGTGAGCATCGCCGCTGGCATCGTTGACGGGTCGCGTCGGGTCGATTGCCTTAGTGAGATTGTAGAGGTCATTGACGAAGCGAACATACACGCCGTCGCGAGCGCCCCAAGTCTCATTGAGAGGTGTCCACGTTACGATGCTCGGATGGTTGCGGTCGCGCACCACTTCGTCCGCCCACTCCGTGAGGAAGTTGCGGACGGCCTCTTCGTTGTTGACGTCCAAGCCCCAGCTCGCCTGCTCGGCCCAAGTGATGTAGCCCAGCTTGTCGGCCCAGTAGAAGTATCTCTCCTCGAAGACCTTTTGGTGGAGACGCGCGCCGTTGAAGCCCACGGCCTTGCTCATCTCGATGTCGTGACGCAGGGCCTCGTCGCTGGGAGCCGTCCAGACACCGTCGGGATAGAAGCCCTGGTCGAGCACAAGACGCTGGAAGTACGGCTTATTATTCAGGTAGAAGTAGCCGCCGGCCAAGTGTATCTTGCGCATTCCGGCGTATGATTTCACCTTGTCCAGCACGTTGCCTTTGGCGTCGCGAACCGTGTAGATGACGTCATAGAGGTAAGGAGTTTCAGGACTCCACAGCTTGGGATTCTTGATGGGCAACACGATGACAGTGTTGTTGGTAGCAGGAGCCTGTTTGCTCGACACGAGTTTCTGCTTCTCGTCAAACACCTGAACGGTCAGCACATTGCCGTTGCCCTCTTCATAGAACTCGGGACGAACGACGAGTTGCTGCTGGTCGATGTCGGGTGTAGCGAAGACTTGCTTCAAAGCCATCGGGTTGATGGCCTCCATCCAGACAGTCTGCCAGATGCCCGTAACACGCGTATAGTTGCAACCTGCGCTGTAGAAGCCGGTGCTCTGCTTGCCGCCGGGTTGCTTGCCGCCACGCAGATTGTCCTTCACCTGAATGACGAGGTTGGCGCTGCCGCCAGCCTTCACGAACTTCGTGATGTCGAGGGAGAAGGAAGAACCCGCGCCGCAGTGGCGACCGACCTTCTTTCCGTCGATGAAGATGGTTGCGTCGTAATCGACGGCACCAAAGTTGAGCAGAATGTTCTTGCCTGCCCAAGCAGCCGGGATATCGATGCTGCGCTGGTACCAAATGCAGGGGATGAAGTCGGTGTACTGCACGCCGGAGAGTTTGCTCTCAGGGCAGAAGGGGACGGTTATCTTGCCGTCGAAGCCCTTGCTGTTGCGGAAGTCTCTCTCCGCACCAGTCTGTCCGAAGTCGAAACTATAGCTCCAAGTACCGTTCAGGTTGACCCAATCGGCACGTTCGAACTGTGGACGTGGGTACTCGCTGCGAGGGAGGTCTGCAGCCTTTACACTGCTGCTCAATCCGAGCAACAGGGTTGCTGCCATGAGCAGCTTGCTGAAGTTTTTCATTTCTTCTGTCTTTATTATATTATATAATGTATAGTCTTGGTCACCTTAACGAGTCATATTCGTTGCAGATACATGTATGTGCAATTGCATGTACATGTATCTGCAATTGCACATACATGTACATGCAATCAACTCGCCTCGTTAGAACAGCCCTTCGAACAAGTCGCCCTGAACGGTTTTCTTGGCTGAAGCGGTTTCCTTCTTATAGAGCTTCTGCAGATTAGCTACGGTCTGACGGATGTCGTCGCGCAGGTTTTCGGGGGCCAAGACCTCGATGTCGGGGCCAAGACCCAGGAGGAAGTACTGCAGTTGGCTGCTCTGGGGAAGCTCCACCTGCAGGGTGACAGAGTTTGTCTGGCTGTCGCTGCTGCGCTGGAGCACTTCAGGGTTGCCGAGCTTGGCACGGATGGCTTCCTCGCCAGCCGTGATGCGAAGGGTGACGGGCGTCAGCGGTCCGTCGGGCAAAGCAGGAGCCTCGACCGGACCAGCCTCGTAGCGAAGGAAGGAAGCGGCTTTCAGGAGAGGATTCTTCCAGTCGAGGTTGATGTAACGCAGGATGCGCTTGTGGCCGCGACGGAAGCGTGGCTCGAGCTTTGCGCCCTTCTGCACGAAGTAAGCCACATCGTTCTGCAGCATACGCTTGCTGCACTTGAAGTCTCGGTTGACAGCCTTGAGGCGCTGGTTCACATAATGAATCAGGCTGCGCGTGTTGCCTGTCTCGTTTGTTTTGGTACGTTCGCCCATGAAATACTCCATTTCAGGGTCGCGAAGAGCCTCGTCGAGAATCATCCAACGAAGGCGTTGCAAATCGTTCTGTATCATGGTTCGTATTATAAGTTTTTGAGGAATTCGGGAATGTTCTTTATGGTGTTCGTCACCTTGTGGAATATTGTGGGCTGCGTTTCGGTGAAGGTCTTGTGAGCATCAATCGTGTAGATGCCTGAACCGACACACAAGCAAATGTCGTCGCCCTCTATCTCCGCGCTGGCCCAACGCAGGCTGTGCATGCCCTGGATGGTGTAGCCGGTGGGAAGATGAATACGGGCAGACGTGTTGGCAGGTATATCGACCACCCAAGTGATGCCTTCCTCCGTACGCCACCATTCACTGCTTATCTTGCCATAAGGCGTGTTGTGAGTGGCACGGACATGGTTCAACTCGTCAGGCATACTGAGGTACATGTCCAGTTCCTTGAAGGCACGACTCCTTGGCGACTGCCTTATGCCAGCCAGACTGCCATACATCCAGGGCAGGACATCACCGAGGAGCATCACATGATTGCCGCTGTTCATGGCGGGGTCGGCAGTGTTGCCGTTCCAAAGCTCCCAGATGGTCGTAGCGCCATTCTCTATCATATAGCCAAAGCTGGGATAGTCCTTCTGCAGCATCAACTGCATGGCTTGGTCGAGGTGGCCGCTTCGTGTCAGGCACGTCAAGAGGTGCTGCATGCCAATCACGCCGCAGCTGATGTGGTTGTTATAGGTCTTCTCGGTCACATCGACGACGTTCTGCAGGACTTTCTCCTCGTCGCCATAGGGAACGAGGCCGAACTCGAGCGACAAGATGTTTGCCGTCACGGTATTGTTCGCATAGCTGCCCGACTCGGGATGGTAGAAGTGACGGTTGTATGCCTCCTTCAGCTTCTGCTGACGACGGTCGTAATCCAACATGTCTCCCTCGCGTCCAAGCTGCATCGCCATCTGTCCCATCATCGTAAGCATGCTGTAATACATGGCTGAGGAGATGAGTCTGCCGTCCGTCTTGCGAGCCGGATCTTCGCTATGAATCAGGTCGGGTCGTTCGGGAGGCATGCACCAGTCGCCATAGTTATTGCCCGTCACGATGCCATCCTGCAAGGTGCGTTCCAGGAAGTTCATGTAGTTCTGCAGGAACGGATAGTACTTCTGCACGGCATTCACATCGTTGTAACGACGATAAAGCATGAAGGTAGCATAAACCGAAAGCGCCCCCCAAGCCACATCATTGCCGCGAACCACCCAATATCCGGGTGCCACGTTGGCAATCATGCCGTCGTCGTCCTGCGTATCCCAAACGTCTTGCAGCCACTTGTAATAGAGTTCGCCGTTATCGACAACAAGGTTCTCGCCATAACATCCCATGGCGTGATCGCCCAGCCAGCCCATTCGTTCGTCGCGCTGAGGGCAGTCCGTGGGCATACCATGATAGTTGCCGATGATGCCCCAATAGGCATTCTCGTGCAACTTATTCAGGAGCTCGTTGTCACACCAGAAGGTGCCTTGGTCGGCCATCTGGTCGTAGATGACAAGGCCAGTGATGTCCGTCAGCTTGGGCTCTACGCTGATGCCGCTTATCTCCACATATCGGAAGCCCTGATAGGTGAGCTGCGGCTGGTAAGTAAACGTGCCGTCTGAGGCGGGGATGTATGTGTCGGTACACTTTGCAGAGCGGAGGTTGGCAACGGAAAGCTTGTCGGGATTGCTCGGGTCGAGTATCTCGGCATGGCGGATAACGACGGGCACATCCTTCTTTCCTGCAAGGCGGACACGAAGCTGACCTACCATGTTCTGTCCCATATCGACGAGGAAGCGGCCATCATCCGTGCGGCGGATGCTCTTTGGCTTCAGTTCCTTCTGTACTCTCATGCTGGGACAGGGCTGTGGCTGCATGATGCCCGTAGGCGCCTTCAGTGTCTGGGCTTGTCCCCAAGCACTGTCGTCGAAGAAAGCCGTCAGCCAGCCTTTCATCTCGCGGGCTGCTTCGTAGCGTTCGCCATCATAGAGATGATTGCGTTGTATCGGGCCTTCTGCCGTGGCTTTCCAGTCTGGACCGCTCACGATGGTCAGCGTGTCTTTGTCGTTCTCTACGACGAGTTGTGCCTTCAGGCGAGGCAAGCCGTATGACGTGCAACTCGGGTTGAAGCCAAGCACATAGCCGTTGCCCAGGATGGAGCCAATGGCGTTGTTGCCTCGACGCAAGAGCTTCGTCACATCGTATGTGTTGTAATAGACAGTCTTGGTGTAGTCCGTCTGCAACGTACCGAAGATATCCTTGCTGACCGCCTTGCCGTTGATGTACGTCTGGCCGTATCCCATACCGCTTATATACAGGGTGGCGCGGCGGGGCTTCTTGTCGAGATAGAAGGCGCGGCGCAAGTAACGTGCCGGCAGATCACGGCTTTGGTTGTCGCCCGTCACGATGCGGTCTGCATCGTCGATGCCTATCCATTGTGCTTTGCCGTCGAACGCCTTGAGTCCCGTCAGGAAGCTTTGCATGGGGCTGACGATGTGCTCGCCTGTGCTAAGCCAGACCTCGACCTGCCAGAACACGCGGCTCTGGTAGGGCAAGCGTCGTCCCTGATAAGGCACAGCGATGCTTTCGTCGTTACTCGTGCGGCCGCTGTCCCAAAGGAGGTTGCGTTCGGCTTTGATGTCAGCCTTCGATGTCGCCACGAGAATGCGGTAGGCCATCTGCTTCACATTGGGTTTCTCGCTGACTGTCTGCCAGGAGAACTGTGCAGTTCGGGTTATTCCGGCGGGTTCTTTCATACGGCAAACGCGGAAACCTGTCAAGTCGCTTGCGACTGCACTCTGTATCATCATGAATAACGCCACAATGGGCAATACAAATCGTCTCATACTACATTGTATTATATGATATGCGACACAAAGTAACACTTTTTTCTTCAAATATGAAAGCCTTTGCCAAAAAAATACTTAATTTTGTGGCAGGAACGATAGTTTAACAACATAAAGTGTATTAGTTATTATGAAAAAATTGCAACTTTTGGCAGCCACGCTGCTTATGGCTTCTGCGGTTCAGGCACAGCAAGCCATTTTCGAGAGACACGACACCCGTTCTCCGGAGTTCAATGCCGACGGCACGGTGACCCTTCGCATCAAAGCTCCCGAGGCCAAGAAGGTGGGCATCATCGGCGATTGCATAGAGAACGGTCGCGGCGAAATGACGCAGCAGGACGGCGTCTGGACCTATACGACGAAAGCTCTGCCTGCAGAACTCTACAGCTACCGCTTCTATGTCGATGGTGTGGAGACGCAGGATGCCGGCAACATCGAGCGCAGCCGCGACGTACGCTCCTTCATGAGTACATTTATAATAAGCAAGGAAGAGGGCGACTTGGGCTATCTCTATCAGAACCACAACGTGGAGCACGGCGACGTCAGTCACGTCTGGTACGACAGCCCCACGCTGGGCATGAAGCGCCGCATGAGCATCTACACACCGCCAGGGTACGACAAGGGAAAGGCCTATCCCGTGCTCTATCTGCTGCACGGTGCAGGTGGTGACGAAGAGGCTTGGCTCACCTTGGGTCGCATGGCACAGATCATGGACAACCTCATCGCTCTGGGTAAGGCGAAGCCCATGATTGTGGTGACTCCCAACGGCAACGCCTCCGACGATGCCGGACCGCTGGAGACGGGCATCCAGAACAAGAGCTGGCCTAAGGCTTCCTACGAGGAGAGCTTCAAGGACATCATGAACTATGTGGCAAAGCACTATAAGATAAAAAAAGGTGCCGACAACACAGCCCTCTGCGGCCTGTCGATGGGCGGCTACCACACTTTCAGAATCAGCATGCTGAACCCCGGAACCTTCGGCTACATCGGACTTTACTCGGCAGCGGTGCGTTTGGGACGCGGTCAGCAAAAGAGCCTGGAGCAGCAGTTCGAAGAGAATCCTGAGGCAACAGCCCAGATGAAAGCGCTCTTCGCAGCCAAGCCCCATCTCTATTGGATTGCGATAGGCAAGGAAGACTTCCTCTTTCAGCAAAACGTAGAACTGCGCCGCTACCTCGACAAGATGCAGTACCCCTATGAATACTACGAGAACGAAGGCGGTCACATCTGGCGCAACTGGCGCATCTACCTCTCGATGTTTGCACAAAGACTGTTCTGAGCAAGACATAAACCTTTTGGGGGCGCGCTTCGGTGCGCCCTTTCTTTTTTGTAAACATTTTTCCCTGACAGACGCGTTTTAAGCGCATCTTTTTCCTTTTGCCATAGCCAGAGACCCCCGAAATCGAATTTGAGGCTTATTTTGCAACACAATGGCATTCAGGCTGTTACAAAACCTCGTTTTCTGAATCGGACGAGAAAATGGACAAGTTCCAAGTGTTTTAGGATAAAATTCGGGCTTTTTTCTCTATGAAATCGACACGGGGGAATTGCAAACGCCCCACAGGGAAATTGCAAATTCGACAGGCCGCGTTGAGGAACGCCCCTGCCTTCATCGACAAATCCGACCTGCCGGACGACATCACCCAGGCAATAGAATGTAAAGTTTTTTCCTGCTTTTCCAATAGTTTTGACGAAATGCCCCTCCCCGCGAGAAACAACATTTTTCATGTTTCACCTTTTAATTTTCAATTAAATGTCGTACCTTTGAGGCAAGCCCCGAAAGTACTCTCGCTCGGAAAAATAAAGAAAAACTTTCGTTTTCCTTTTGTTTTTCGCTCGCTTATTCGTACCTTTGCACCCAAATTGAAATAAAAACTTAATAAACTCACTTATGAAAAAGATTTTATTCGTTATCGTTGCTATGGTAATGTGTGCCGGCAACGCAAGGGCTTTTGAGTACGAACCCGAACAAGGCTTCTCGTGGATGGGAATCTTCGGCATGAACGTATCCAAACTCCAGAACCATAACTTTGGCGCTAAAGCCGGTGCAGTCTTGGGAGCAAGAGTGGACTTTGTTCTCCCAAAGGCTCATGGAACATACCTGACTGCCGGTCTGGACTGGACCATGAAGGGTGGTAAAGGTGAGGAACCCGACATAACGATTGATGGCAAGGACTACGATGTAAATGGTAAGTATGCCCTCCATTATTTCGAAATTCCTATTCGAGTCGGCTTCCGCTACAACCCCACAGAGTCCATCGGCCTGTACGGAGAAGTCGGCCCCTACTTTGCTGTGGGCTTCGCAGGACGTCATAAAATAAGCATCGACGAAGATGGCAGCGCCTTCAGAGACATTGAAGACAATGCATCCTACGTAGCTTTCAAGAACTACGGATACCCAACCGAATCGTTCCAACGCTGGGATGCAGGCATCGGCTTCCGCATCGGTGCAGAATACAACCACCACTACAACTTGATGTTTGGCTGCGACTGGGGTCTGGCAGACATCTATCGCGTCAGCTATCGCGATGCCTTCAAGGACGACGTAGCCAATGCCGGCAGAGTCCTTCCTAAGGTTCGTAACTTCAACTTCAGCATTACCTTCGGTTATCGTCTCTAAGCTCATGGTAAAAGAATATAACTTTCGCGAGATAGAACAGAAGTGGCACCGCCTTTGGACGGAACGCCAGACATACAAGGTAACAGAGGATGAACGTCGAGAGAAGTTCTATGTCCTCAACATGTTCCCCTACCCCAGCGGTGCAGGCCTCCACGTAGGCCACCCGCTCGGCTACATCGCAAGCGACATCTATGCACGCTACAAGCGTCAACAAGGCTTCAATGTCTTGAACCCCATGGGTTATGATGCTTACGGTTTGCCTGCCGAGCAGTACGCCATCAAGACAGGTCAGCACCCCGAGAAGACTACCTTCGCCAACATCGACCGCTATCGCGAGCAGCTCGATAAGATAGGCTTCTCGTTCGACTGGGACAGAGAAGTGCGCACTTGCACACCCGACTACTACAAGTGGACGCAATGGGCCTTCCAAAAGATGTTCAACTCCTACTTCGACGAAGAACTCCAAAAGGCTCAGCCCATCGAGAAGCTCATCGAGAAGTTCAAGCAGGAAGGCACTTGGCCAGCCGACGAGAAGGCTCAGAGCGACCTGCTGATGAACTATCGCATCGCCTTCCTGGGCGAGAC
>ODAI012861308.1_pt1 | contig 48414 bp, 46 predicted proteins | sample 1539321 | NCBI WGS metagenome assembly ODAI01 (sample SAMN02144231, study PRJEB22623) | gut metagenome | biome: sheep rumen | host: Ovis aries | place: New Zealand
GTAGTCGCTCTTGAGCATAAAGATGTTCTGGTGGGCTTCTTCGAGCCATTTTTCGCGTTGTTCGCGGGTGGATTTCTTAATGGGTTCGACCATTTTGATTTTCCACGCTTCAGCAAATGGTAATTCCATAATATTAGATTTTTAAATTGATGTTAAATGAATGAATTGATTTCCAAAATACAATGAATGCCTGCGGCGAGGCATGATTAACAACCATACGGCCCATGTGTGCCCTATGGCTTACAGATAGTCATAAACGTCTCTTTTCTTGATGTTTAAGAAAATGTTGCTCACGTTTATATGTCTATTGTTTATGTTCATATTTTGGTTTTGCAAAAATACGTATTTTTTTTTGATTATAGAAATTATTTTTTTTGCTGAAGGGGAACCTCTATGGCTGCAACCTTTATTGTGCATGGTGCTTTGGCTCCAGAAACCCCACCACTGGTATATTTTTGGCCCGTTATCGATTCGAATCATTTAGTGGTGGAGTTTCGTTTTTCAATTGTTTATGATCTGGAGCGGTAGGGGCGGGGCTCTGTCTTTTGGGTAGGGGGGGTGAGTTGCTTTTGCCGCAGAGCAGGCATCATAATGCACCCCGTGGGGTGGCACAGTTTTCTTCGATAATTGTGAGAGGGCACAGGTGATATATAAGAACAAAGCAAGAGCCCCAGCAGGGACCCTTGCTAGAATAACCTAGTATAGAAATGTTGAAATGTGGGTACCTTGTTTTATTTGTCGGCCTCGTAGATGAGCAGTTGGCCGTCGGCATAGAGGAAGAGGAGCGGGTCGCGGTCTCTCTTTTTCATTATCCAGCAGCCGCCATTCTGGGCATCAATTTCCATCTTTATGTATTTGTGGCTGACTTGTTGCTCGGCCAGAAGTTTGTCGTTTTTGTCATATATCTGTAGGTAGGTGTGGCCGTTGGGGTCGCTGACCAAGGCGTACATGTAGTCGCCGCTGATGGCATAGGTCACAAGTTCCATTTTGTAAGTCTCTTTGATATAGCTGCGCACCATAGGTAGGTCGGTCACGTAGTAGTCATACCAGTAGCTGTCGCAATAGACCCAGAATCCTGGCCAGTAGAGGTGGCGTGGAGGACAGGGATCCCAATAAAGTTGGTGACAGTGCACCACGTGGTGGTGATGGGGGTGCATGAAGTAGGGCGAAGGGTGGGGGTGAGGATGGGGATGGGAGCCGCCGCCGCTGACTTCGGGGGGGGTGCCGCTGGGGCGGCCATTGCCGAGCTGTGCATTGGAGGTGCGGGCGGCATCGCCACGCCCGGTGGTTGTCATGCCTGTCTGGCTGCCGCGTCCTTGGGTGGGGACGCTGCCCGTGCGGGAGAGATGGGCGGGTGCGTCATTCCCAATGAGGCTACTTGATCTGCCACTGCCGCGTCCGCTACCAGAGTTGTACGACGAGGAACTTCTGAAATTGCTGGAACTAGAAGAACCAGAGATGTCAGAGAGGCGGGAAGAAGAATTCGAAGAAGAGCTGAATGAAGATCTGGAAGAAGAGCTAGAGCGGCTGGGCGATGAGCTAGAGCGGCTGAAAGAAGAGCTGGAACGGCTGGAGGAGCTGGAGAAACTGGAACTGGAGCCACGGCTGCTGGAGAAGCTGCCACCGCCCCGGCTGCCACTACTATGGCTGCTGCTGCTGCCACCGCTACGACCGCCACCGCCACGCTGGGCATAGGCGGGAGTAAAAGCTACGAGAGCAACTCCTAATAGTATGGCGCTTATTAAACGTGATATTTTCATGATTCTATCCTTTCTTTTTATCTTTTTCCATGGGCCATTAATATGGGTTTGGCCCTTTTTTCAAGATGCAAAAATACTATCTTTTTTCATGGAAAAATCCCTTTATTTTCCCTATTTTTCCCTAGTGAATTTCAGGCCTCGCATACATGGTTGATTTATAGATGATTGATATTTTCTGTCAAGGATGGTATTTTTCTTCAGTATCGACCTGCTGGGTTGCTGTGTTTCTGCCAAAATGGGACAATTATGAGGGGCCTTTTAAAAAAAGGAGGTGGCACACATAAGGGTGCCCACCTCCACTGATATGGACGTTGCTAGATAGTTAGTAACCCAAACCTTTAAGCCATTTCTCAACCTTGGCACGTCCGGAGCGGACTTCGTGGCCGTAGATGGAGAAACCGGCGGCCACATTGGCCTTGGGGAAGGCCTTTTTTACGTCGCTGACACAGCTGGCCAGACCGCTGCCTTTATGGGTGGTGAAGGGGACCACGGTTTTGCCGTCGAGGTTGATGTCGCGGAAGAGGGTGAACATGACCTGCGGATAGGTGCCCCACCAGACGGGCCCGCCGATGAAGACGGTGTCGTACTGCGAGAGGTCGGGTGCCTTGCCCTCATAAGGAGGCAGTTCGCCTTTCTTGGCTTCCTCTTGGGCGAGGTTGATGAGTGGGGTGTAGGCCATGCCGTCGTATTTGTGTGTGACGATTTCGAACTGGTCGGCACCGGCTATGTCGCTGATATAGTCGGCCACGATTTTGGTGTTGCCTACTTCGATGTTGCCCACGCTGTAGTTGTCACCTGCGTGGGAGAAGAAGATGACGATAGATTTGCTCATATTGTTTTTGACTTTTTGTGTTTTTACTTCTTTTTTTGACTGGCCACTGCAACCCAGGGTTAGGCCTAGGGCACAGAACAGGGCCAGGAATGTCTTTATTTTCATGAGGTTGTATTATTTGTCGATGTTGACGATGTGGTATTTGCGGGTGCCGAGACCAATCTTTTCGGCATGTTCGATGGTGTGGACGCCATGGCGGTCGGTGATGCGCTCTTTGAGTGAGGTGGCATCGTTGCCGGCGGTGTCGGCGTGGTTAAAGACAAGGTCGAGGCAGGCTTGGTCGAGAGCCACGGGGTCGGTGGAGGCCAGAATGCCAATGTCGCTCATCTCGGGGTCGGCGGGATGGCTGTCGCAGTCGCAGTCCACAGAGAGGTTGTTCATCACGTTGATGTAGATAATCTTGTCGCCAAAGTGGTCGGCAACGGCAGCGGCGGCGGTGGCCATGCATTCGAGGAACTTATCTTGGTTCTCGGGTTGGATGTAGTTCCATAGCTGACGGTAGTCCTCGCTCTGGCCGTTGGTGTGGATATAGGTCTTGCCGTTGCGTGAGGCCACGCCGATGCTTTGGTTTTTGAGCACGCCGCCAAAGCCGCCCATGGCGTGCCCTTTGAAGTGGGCCAGATTAATCATGAAGTCATAGTTCTGCAGGTGGCTGCCCACGAGGTTGTACTTCATGTAGGTGGTGTCGCGGACGGGCAGTTTAATCTCCCCTTCGGCATCCATAATGTCCACGCCTCCAATGGCATTGAAACCATGGTCGGCAATGACGGCCTGGTGGTCGGCGGTGTTCATGCGCTTGCCGGCATAGGCGGTGTTGCACTCGACAATCTTGCCGCCCACCAGCTGAACGAGAGGCCCGATAAGCTCGGGTTTGAGGTAGTTGTGGCCGCCAGCCTCGCCAGTGCTTATCTTCACAGCCACACGGCCTTCGGCTTTCACACCCAAGGCTTCATAAATGCGGATGAGTGACTCGGGGGTGATTTCGGTGGTCATGTAAACTGTGGCCCCTTCGAGTTGGGGCTCCACAGGGGGGTCGACGGGTTTGTTGTTGCAGCCGCAAGTCAGAAGCAAGGCGGCCGTAAGCATCAAAAGATTCATTTTTTTCATAAAGTTTTTAGTTATCTGTTTTGTGTTGATATCTATATTAGTATGTCGAGGCCTCGCAGTGTGAGAACAGCCATCGGCCATCGCGGCGGATGAGATGGAAGTGCAGCTGCAGCCGCCAGGAGTGGCGTCCGCCGCCAAAGACGGCTGCCGACACCTGGCTCCGGGCCAGCAGGGTGGCGCTGTCGCCCTTCACGGTGGCCTCCAGGACATCGTGGCGGACGGTGAAATAGTTCAGTGTTCCGTCGGCAATGGCATCGATATACTGCTGCTTGCTCTGCCGCATGCCGGTCATGTGCACCAACATAAAGCTGTCGTCGTGGATGGACGAAAGGGTGGCGGTGTCCTTGTCGATCATGGCAATGCACATCGTCTTGTATAGTTCTTTAATCTTTTCTTCTTCGGTCATCGTGCTGGGGTGTAGAAAATTGATAGTCGTGGCGGCATTGGCGAGTAGCGGCAGCAGGAGCGTAAAGGCAATCGCAAGGGTGCGCAGCCTCCTCCGTCCGTTGGCTGTTTTAGCCATAAGTCTCTATAAGGTGTTTGACAAACTGTATGTCGGAAAAATTGATGTTGCCGCTGTCGTGCTGGTTGAGTGTGGCAATCTTGGCCATCTCATCATCGGTAAGGGTAAAGTCGAAAATGTTGAAGTTCTGCTCCATGCGGTCGCGGTGAGAACTTTTGGGAATGGCGACGATGTCGCGCTGTGTGAGCCAGCGGAGTGCCACCTGAGCGGCACTTTTGCCGTAGCGGCTGCCGATGTGGCCTAGGAGTTCGTTCTGCACGATGCCGTCCACGCCCTGTCCGCCCAGTGGCCCCCAGGCCATCAGGTGGCAGTCGTTCTCTTTCATCAGGGGTTCGATATCCTTTTGCTGGACGAAGGCATTGCATTGCAGTTGGTTGACCATAGGTTTGATGTCGACGTAATGGGCGAAGTCGAAGAAGCGGGCTTCCTGGAAATTGCTCACCCCGATGGCACGCACCTTGCCGTCGCGGTAGGCCTTCTCCATGGCGCGCCAGGAGCCGAAGACGTCGCCATAGGCTTGATGAATCAACAGGAGGTCGATATAGTCAGTCTGCAGTTTGCGTAGGCTCTCGTCGATGCTGGCAGCAGCGCGGGCCTCACCATTGTTGCTTATCCATACTTTGGTAACCAGGAAGATGTCCTCGCGGGCGATGCCGCTTTTGTGGACGGCTGCGCCCACGCCTTCCTCGTTGTAGTAGGCTTGGGCAGTGTCAATCATGCGGTAACCGACACTTAGAGCTTCGCTCACGCACCTTTCAGCCTCGGCAGGCGGTACCAAAAATACACCATAGCCCAGCAGGGGCATTTCCACGCCACCCCTCAATGTGATAGTGTTCTGACTAGTCATAATCATACTATTAAGTTGTTGCTAATATGTTGTTTATCGTTTTCTAACATGCTGTTTTTTCGAAATGCAAAAATACGGCAATTCTTTGGAATGGCCGTTGCATTTTTTGCGGTAATAATTATAGAGAATGCCGTTTCTTGCAGGCAGGGGTCAGGAGCGGAATTCGCTGGGCGAGGCACCGAGGTTCTTCTTTACGTAGCGCACAAAATGGCTGGGAGAGGAGAAACCTAGTTGGTCGCTGATTTGTTCCAAGGTGAGGTCACGCCGCCGAAGCAGCCGGCTGATTTCAAGTGAGGTGTAGCGCGTAATCCAGTAAATGGCCGACTGGCCGCTCACGCGGTGGCACCCCTCGCTGAGGTATTTTGGCGAAACGCATACCTCCGATGCGTAGTAGGCCACCTGCCGATGCTGGCGGTAGTCGCCCCTTTCAAGGAGAGCCATAAATGCCTGCATAATGTTGGCCTGCTGATTGGTGACTGCCCGTTTGCCATGGAGCTCCACATGAAAGTCAAAGAAGTCGATAATCATGCACTGGATGGCGTTGAGCATGGCATCGCGGTGGAAATGATGGTGGGACAGTTCCAACCGTTGTCGGATATACTCAAAGTTGATGGAGCATACCTTCTGTTGCTCGGGATTGAGATGCATGACGGGATTCTCAAACAAAGCCAGGTGTCCGTGCATGCCGTAGTTGCTCTGAGGGGTGGCCATGGCTATGAATTCGACCGAAACATAGATCACCTCTATTTGCAGGTCGGGACTCTCGTGCAGATTGCGCAGGCGTAGGCTCTGCTGCGGTATGATGAGGCAGTCGCCCGCCGAGAGGCAGTGCTGGGCACTGCCGAGGACAAAGGAGCAGCTGCCCCTGCGGCATAAAGCGTGGGTGATATAGCCCTCCTCTTGGAAGTGGGCGGTGTCAGCCAGCGACTGGGCCGTGATGATGTCTTCTTGTGTTTCGGGCATAGTTTTCGCTCCGTCAGGTGGCAGGGCTTTAGCGAATAAAGTTGGTATAGTGGATTTCGGGTTCTTCTTTGGGTAGGCCGTTCAGGCTGCGTTCTGCGGCAATGGCGCGGAGCAGAAAGGCCATGTTACGGGCCAGGATGCGCATGTTCTGCAGCCCTTCAATGTCCTGCATGACCTCTTCGGCCGAATTGCCGTGCACCATGTTCCAGTAGCGGCCGCTGGCCACGGGCATCTCCGAGATGGTGAAGTACTTGTTCAGCTGGTCAAAGGTGGCTGTGGTCCCACCCCGGCGGGCCGAGCAGACAGCGGCTCCCACCTTCATGCGTTTGCTGAAAGGGGTGCTGAAGAAAAGGCGGTCCAACAAGTTGGTCAGCGTACCGTTGGCCGAAGCGTAGTAGACCGGAGAACCCACCACCAACCCGTCGGCGGCCTCCAGTTTGGGAGCCAGTTTGTTCACCAGGTCGTCAAATACGCAGCGCCCCAGTTCGGCACAGCGTCCGCAGCCAATGCAGCCACGTATGTCTTGATGGCCCACATGGACAATCTCGGTTGCCACGCCCTCTTTTTCCAGCGTGGTGGCCATCTCTTTCAAAGCAGTGAAAGTACATCCGGTGGCTTGTGGACTTCCGTTCAGTAGTAGTACGTTAAGCATAGGGTTGAGTTTTGCAATTATAGTTCATTAACGTATTTTTCGCAATAAAAATGTGTGGAATTCCGCTATTTTGTCTTTAGTGGTATCTTTTCGGCGGTGATAAGCATCTGGCAGTTGCGGCAGTCGAAATGCAGGCCGAACCAGTGTTTGTTGTTGTGGAGATACAGCTGGTCGTTGTTGTCAATGTGGAGTTTGTCAGGCTTGGCATTTTTGCCTTGCAGGCAGCAGCCAAGTTCGTAGCGGATGCAGTATTTGGTGGTCATAAGGGCCTTGCCGTGGTAGTCGAGGGTTCGCTCTAGGCCGTATTCCATTTGCTGCACTCCATGACGACGGTAGAACTGCTTGGCTTGCTGGTTGAGGATGTTGGCTCGATAGTCCACTGCTGTTTCAAAGTAGGGGGTGGTGTTGGCCTGCCTTTCGGCCAGTGGGGCACTGTGGCCCCGCCTTGCCAGGTGCCATGCCAGACGTGCTTCTTCCAGAGCGGCCACTGCCTTGCGGCGCAGGTCGCCTAGGAGTGCGGAGGGGAGGAAATAGGCCCCGCCGAGGCGGTAGTGGATTTCTGATGTCTGAAAAATGGTGTCGCCCATTTTACGCAGTTGTTTGTCTGTCTGCTCTTGGGCGAGTTGGGGGTTCTGTGCGGTCTCTTTGGTGCATTCGATGCTGGCCGCGGCCTGGCAGCCGTCGCTGTCCAGCAGTTGCAGTTGCAGCCCATTGGGGGTGTCGGCGAGGGTGGCAGTGACTGCCACCTTGCGGCTGCTGGTACGCCTCTGTAGCTGTTTCTCAAACGCTTGGTCGTGGTTGCGCCACAGCAGGGTGCCAACGGCCAGTCCGCCGGGCATACGGTTGGGCTGGAAGGTGTTGCCGCCGACACGGTTGACCAGAAAGCCTTCCAGTTCGCCTTTGGGGTTGAAGAAGCAGAGCCCGTCGCCAGCGGTGAGCGGTTCGGGGCTGCGGAGGGTGATATTGTTGCCGTCGATCTTGATGACAGGTCCCAGTTTCTTGCCTAGCGACTTCTGTGTGTTCAGGGTGGCCATGGGTTTGCGCTCCTGAAGAAAATAGTCGGTGAAGCCACGGTTGAAGGTTTTCTCCAAGTCGGGCACAAAGTACAGCTCGGTGTGCCCCGACGAGGCGGGACGGCAGTCGCTGCGGTGGGCCATGATGTCGTCCAGCAGCCGGCGGTAGTAGGCGGTCACGTTCTTCACATAGCCCATGTCTTTCAGCCTCCCTTCAATCTTGAATGAGGTAATGCCGGCGTCTATCATCTGCTGTAGGTGGCTGGCTGCGGAGAAGTCTTTGAGCGACAGCAGGTGCTGCCCCTTTTGCAGCAGTTCGCCACGCTGGTTGTAGAGGTCGTAGGCGGAGCGGCAAGGCTGGCTGCAACAGCCGCGGTTGCCGCTGCGGCCGTTGAGGTACTGGCTCATGTAGCACTGCCCGCTGTAGCTCACGCAGAGGGCCCCTTGCACAAAGGCCTCCAAGTCTACCGTAGTGTTGCGGCGTATCTCCCGCATCTGTTCCAGCGAGGTCTCTCGTGCCAGAATCACACGTTTGAACCCCACCCGTTCCATGAACTGAATGCGCTCCAGCGAGGCGTTGTGGGTCTGGGTGCTGGCGTGGAGTTCTATGGGTGGCAGGTCGCATTCCAGCAGCCCCAAGTCCTGCATTATGACGGCATCGACCCCTATATTGTACAGCTGGTGCATCAGCCACACGGCCTCCTCCACCTCGGTGTCGAACAGGAGCGTGTTGACTGTGGCAAAGACCTTGGCATGGTAGAGGTGGGCGTGGCGGGTCAACTGCTCAACTTCGGCTAGGCTGTTGGCAGCCCCCACGCGGGCCCCAAAGTTGGCGGCCCCTATGTAGACCGCGTCGGCCCCGTGGTTGATGGCTTCGCGGCCTTGCTCGTAGTTCTTGGCTGGGGAGAGAAGTTCCAGATACATCGTTGGAGGTTATTCTTTTTCTGTTTTGTCAATTCTTTTAAGCCCAAGGTCGTAGCGGTACTTCTTGCCCTCCTTGGTTTTGAAGAAGGCGCACTGGAAATCCTCTTCTTCTAGGGTTGACGGTGTGTAAAAGGTGAGGAAGGTGTTGTTGATTTCCTTTTTGTCGAGTGTGGCCGTGGCAATGGGGTACCGACCCATCACCTCGTATGTCTTGCCCGCCTCGTCAGAAAAGATGAAGTTGTTCACGCAGCTGGCAAAGTCGTAAAGGCCCACTCGCGCTTCTAGTTTCAAACGCACCGTGTTGCCGTTGCGCTCGATGACGGGTGTAGGCAGGGTGTTGCCTTCGCTTATTTCTTGAAGAAATTCAATGGTCTCCTGCACCTTCTCGTCTGTCATATCCTTCACTTCCAATATGCGGAATTCGGCTTTGGTCTGGGTCTCCTCAAAGGACACTGCCTCCTGTTTCTTATTGTCCCGCTCTCGTTTGATTAATAGTATGATGGAGAGGACGGCTATGACGGCAACTAGGATTAAAAAGTTAAAATTCATCATGATGTCTGGTTTATTTTATCTTTAGCAACGAGTCGCGGATTTCGTTTTCGTCCACGGCTATGTCTATCACCGGAGCCCCTATGTCCTGTAGCAGCACACAGCGAATCTCGCCTGCGGCATTCTTCTTGTCCTGGCGCATATAGGTCAGAATCTCTTCGGTGTCTTTCAGTGTGTATTGGGGCAACTGTGTCAGTTTTGCTGCCACCTGGCGGTAGCGGTCGAGATGTTCCGTGGCCAGTCTCAGTTTCTTCACCGAGAGGTAGAGGGCGCACACCAGTCCCACCCCCACGGCCATGCCGTGGCCGAGGGGCTGCTGCCCTTCGTGGTGGCTGAACGACTCGATGGCATGGCCGAAGGTGTGGCCCAGATTGAGTATGTGGCGGATGCCTTGGTCTTTTGGGTCGGCCTTCACCACGGCACTCTTGATTTCGGCACAGGTGGCAATCATGTCGGCCCGAACCTCAAGGGTGCCGCCCAAGAGCATGTCGCCGAGGGCCTGATATTGCTCGGGGTTGCCTATGAGGAAAGTTTTGAGCATTTCGAACACGCCGCCCAATAGTTCCTCGTCGGGCAGGGTGTCGAGGAAAAGCGGGTCAATGCAGGTGATGTAGGGCTGATGGAAGAAACCCACTTGGTTTTTGCTGCCGCCCAAGTTCACGGCTGTCTTGCCCCCAATGGCGGCGTCCACCATGCCTATGAGGGTGGTGGGGATGTTGATGTAGCCTATGCCGCGTTTGAAGCCCGCAGCCACAAATCCACCCAGGTCGCTCACGCAGCCTCCGCCCAGATTCACCAGCACCGTGTCCCGGTCGGCACCGCTTTCCAGCAGGGTTTCCCACAGCTGCTGGGCTATGGCCAGGTCTTTGCAGTCTTCGCCCACGGGCACTTCAAGGAATTCTGCCTCTTGCAGGTGGCTCACATGCGACACCAGCGGCACGAGGCAGTGGTTGTAGGTGTTCTCATCCACAAGGATGAAAAAGCGGCTGTCGGCATATTGCTTCCCGGCTAGCATTCGGTTCAGTCGGCTCAATGATGAGGTGTGTGACGGGAGAATGGTTTTCATAGAAATCAGTTATACTATTTTGGTGTGGTTAAAAGATCGGTGTGGCCTACGTTACCCGACGATTAGTTGGGTGGTAGTGCGCGAGCGCTGTTGCAGCAGCACGGGTCTTCCGGCCACAATCTTGTCTATGATTTCCTGTGTGTAGTAGCGGATGGTGATGAGTTTCAGCCCACGGTTGTAGCGCAGATGGAACTGCTCGCCCAGTTTTTCTTGCAGCCCCGCGAGCAGCATTTCGTTGTCGTCGATGCAGATGGAGAAACTCAGGGCCGAGTTTTGCATCAGGTTCACGCGTATGTTCAGTCCGGCCAGGGCAGCGAAGATGGTCTGCAGGTTCTCCTCGGCTATGAAGCTGAAGTCTTTGGGCAGGATGGAGAGGAGTGTCTGGTTTTGCTTGACGATGTAGAGCGGGGTGAGGGGGCGGATGGTGTCGAAGGGGCCAATCTTGGAGCCCTCTGCCTCGGGGGTGACAAAGGACTTGATGTCCAGCTCTATGTTCTTGTTCTGTATGGGTTTCACCGTCTTGGGGTGGATGACGCTGGCACCGTAGTAGGCCAGCTCTATGGCCTCGTTGTAGGGTATCTCCTCTATCTTGACCGTGTCGGGGAAGAACTTGGGGTCGGCGTTGAGGAAGCCTGGCACGTCTTTCCAGATGGTCATGCGAACGGCATCCAGGCAGTAGGAGAGGATCGAGGCACTGTAGTCGCTCCCCTCGCGCCCCAGGGTGGTGGTGTGGCCGTCGGCAGTGCCGGCGATGAAGCCTTGGGTGACAAAGGTGCGCGTGTTGGCATGTGAGGCCATGAATTGCCTGGTCGCTGCCTCCGTCTGCTCAAAGTCGACGATGCCCTCGCGGTAGTTCTGGTTGGTGCAGATGATTTGGCGCACGTCCACCCACAGGTTCTCCAGCCCGATGGAGTTGAGGTAGTGGCTGATGATGGTGGTGGACATCAGCTCGCCGAAGCACACCGTCTGGTCGTAGTCGAAGTTGTAGTTGGTGGGTTCTTTGTCGCACTGCTCGGCCAATTGCGCCATCAGGCTGTCGAAGTCGGCCACCACGGGGTGCTGTGGGTTGGCAAAGAGCCCGCCGATTATCTGCCGGTGGTAGTCCCTCAGCTGCTCCAGCAGGGCTGGGTGTTCGGCCCTGGGGCGCACCCCCGGCACCAGCTGCTCCAGCCTGTTGGTGGTCTTGCCCATGGCTGAAACCACAATCACCAACTGCTCGCCAGCATATCTCTTGACGATGGAGGCCATGTTTCTCACCGCCTCTGTGCTATTGACGGATGCCCCGCCGAACTTATATACCGCAGTCATTATATTCAGAATTTAGAATTCAGAACTTTCTGAAGGTCGCGTTTGGTGTCTTTCTCTTTGATGCTCTCGCGCTTGTCGTAGAACTTTTTGCCCTTAGCCAGGGAGATGAGCAGTTTGGCGTAGCCTTGGGGGTTGACGAAGAGTTTTACCGGGATGATGGTGTAGCCGCGCTCCTTGATTTTGTTTTGCAGTTTGCGCAGTTCGCGCTTGTTCAGCAGTAGTTTACGGTCGCGCTTGGCGGCGTGGTTCAGGTAGGAGCCAAAACGGTACTCCGAAATGTGCATTCCGCGCACAAACAGTTCGTTGCCGATGAATACACAGTAGCTGTCGGTCAGGTTGGCCTTGCCGTCGCGGATAGACTTGATTTCGGTGCCCGTCAGCACCAGTCCAGCCGTGTAGTCGTCCACCAGAAAGTACTCGTACTCTGCCCGTTTGTTCTTAATCTCTATTATGTTCTTTTCTTCCATATCTCTATTCATAACGCAAAACAGGCCCTATTATTATACACGCGCGAAAATATAGAGCGAGGCTTTATTGCCGTTGCGCCCTTCGTCAGTTCCGGAACCATTGACTAATCGCTATATAAACATTTTTTGGCCGTTTACATTGCGGTGAGATAGCGTGTGTATAACAAAATGATAGTGGTTTACATTTGGGCGAAAGGCTCAGGAAAGGTAAAAATAATACTGTTTGCTGAAAATGGGGGCTTGCTTTTTGCTCATTCCCTTTAAGCGAATCGGGAGGGGAATGGGATAGGGAAGAGGCTGCGTTTAGCGGGTCCTCAGCACCATTTCCTCGGCAAAGAGTTGGTCGCGGTAGGCGTTGAGGGTAGGGATGGGGTCGTGGAGGAAGTCGACAGGGAGCTGTGAGGGGCTGAGGCGGAAGGCGGGATTGGCTTTGAGGAACTGGAGGATGCGGAGGCCGTCGACCCGCTCGGCGCAGGAGTGGACAAAGAGGTCGCGCCGCTTGAAGTTGGCACGCAGGGGCTGCCAGAGGTCATGGGTGCCAAGCTGCTGTCGCAGAAAGGGGCTCATGGGCGTTTCTACGTCAGCATCGAAGAGGGCGGGGAAGGCATCGAAGGTGGCCTTGACGGCATCGAACCCCGCAGGGCTGTAGAAGGGGTAGCTCTCCTCCATGCCCTCCACTCCACGGGCAATGGCGGGACCGGTGCCGAAGGGGACTCTGGCAGAGGCGCGTCCTTGGGGGCGGACGGCCAGGTGGCGGCTGCTGTAGGGCTGGGCGAATTGGCTGACTAGGGTGCCCGTCTTGGCAAATTTCTGCATCAGGTAGAAGTCTTCGCCCCCTTGAAGCGGGGTGATGCCGCCCACCCGCTGGTAGGCCCAGAGGGGGAAGGCAATAGCACTGCCCAGGGCGGTGAAGGCGTAGGGACTGCCGATGCGGAGCAGTTGGAGCAAATAGTGGCGCATGTAGCACTCGTAGCGCAGCATAGGACGGTCGAGGACTTCTTGGCCGCAGAGGGGGTGATAGTAGGGGACGCTGAAGGCACTGCTGTGGGGATGGGCGTTGAGGGTGGCAAGGAGGGCCAGTAGATAGTCGGGGTCGAAGTCGGTGTCGGCATCAAGGCTGACGGCCACTTCATTGTTGTCGTGCTCGGCGAGGATTTGCTCGAACAGCACTTTGCGGGCCCAACCTACGCCTTTGCGCTTGCCGCTCCACCCCTTGCCGCGAGAACTGCGGTCGATGACCACCAAGGGTAGGTCGGACACTTGTGACAGGAGCTGTAGGCATTGCTGGTTCTCTTCGAAACCTGATCCTCCTTCGACATTGTTGACACAGCAGTAAAGGGTGAAATGGCGGAAGGACTGGCGGCGCAGCCGATTGAGCAGCAACGGCAGGTTGTCGAGTTCGGCCAAGAGGGGGACGGCCACGGAGATGTGGGTGTAGGGCCCCATTGGCTACAGTTTGACCACTTTTACGGGGCGGCCTTCCACGGTGAGGAAATAGATTCCGGCAGGACGGTTGGAGAGGTTGTAGTGGTAGACATTGGAGGGGGTGACCACCGTGACATGTCCGTGGGTGGGGTTGGGGTAGACACGGAAGGCGTTGTTGTTGGCGGGCTCCGTGATGTCCACAGGGGTGTCGTTGGGGATGGCGAGGATTTCTTTGATATAGTTGATGAGGGAGTGCGACATGCAGTGCCAGTAGTGGGGGAGGCGGTCGCTGGAGAGGGTCTTGGCGGAGGAGAGCTCCATGGTGATTTCGCGCATGTTGTGGTAGTAGTTGAAATAGTCCTGACGGCCGTTGCTGATGACGTACCAGTCGCCACCGTTGATATAGCCGCTGCTGGTCACGTCGCGGAATCGCTGACTGTCATAAATCCGGCAGGTGTCGACAAAGCGTTTGCCCACCTCTTTCCACCATGTGGCATGCTCGTTGAGTTGCTGGAAGGAGGTGAAACTGTCCCAGGGGTAGTTCATCACCTCGCTGCCGCCATGGAGGTTGGCACTGAGGCGGAAGTGGTGATTTTGGACATATTGAATCATGGCTTCGTTTTCGACTTGGAGGGGGTTCAGTGGGTCGGTGCCGAAAGGGTCGGGGTAGTTGCGGTTGAGGTCGACATAGTTGGCGTTGTAACGCATGGAGCCCGCCACGGTGTGGTTGCCTGAGCGATAGGTGCCGTCGGGGTTGGAGAGGGGGTTGATGTAGATGCGTACACGGTCGAGGAGGTTGGTGATTTCGGCGGAGGTGCCGTAGCTGCTCAGGAGGGTGTCGCAAAGACGAAGCATGAGGTAGAAACCGGTGACCTCGTCGCCGTGCATGGTGGAGCTATAGAGGAATTCGGGCCGGTAGTTGTCGGTGGGGTTGGAACCCGTGATGGCCAGCGAGAGGATGAGGCGGCCCTGGACGGAGGTGCCGATGGTGTCGAGGTGGCAAAGGCTGGGATAGTCGGCAGCAAAACGCTGCATCATGGCCACATAGACTTCATAGGTTGGATAGCGGTTCCACGAGGCCATCTCTTCAAGAGTGGAGGCCATGTTGACCACCTTGGGGGCCAGGGTGTCCGGCACGGGCGGAAAGGCATCGGGACGCGGTTTCTGCGCCTGGACGGAGAAAACTAGTAGGAACGAGAAAAGGAGGGTTGCTATTTGTTTCATAAGTGTGGTGATTCCGAGTCTTGTGTATACTTATCAAATGCTAAATACCCACTGGCTCAGGCAAACAGATTCGGGGTTCAGGACTCAGAAGCGAGCCTCGTTGGGGTCGTGGGGGATGCCAGTCTTGCGAACCTTGGCAGGAGCCTGAGGCTGCTTGGGACGGCTGATGCGGTGGGCAGGTTTCTTGGAGCGGGGCAGGTACTTGACGTCGCCGTCGCTGTTGACCTCCAGCCCATAGACTTTGCCTGTGGTGAGGTTGACTTTGATGTGCCAGTAGTGGCCGCAGCCGCCCTCGGTGAGGACGATGTCCTGGGTGAGGCGGTCGCCGATGTTGTCGTCCCACACGAAGTTGACCCAAACGATGTGGCAGCCGGTGATGTCGGTGAAGCCGACATACTGGCGCTCGTACTTGCGGATGTGCTCATCAATGACGGGACACATGCCTTCCTGATTGATATGGTAGCGGTTGACATAGGCGAGGCGTTTCTGTATCAGACGCTCGGCTTCGGCCACGTCTTCCTCGGTGGGTGTGTAGCGGCCGTCCTGATTCTCGATGATGAAATCGACATCCCAGCTTTCGCTGAAATTGTAGCCATGATAGTTGCTGCCGTTAATTTCCTCATAGTCCCAGGTTTCGACGGGGACCACATAGTCCTGTGCGTTGGCTAAGCCACAGAAAGCCATCACCACTGCCAGTATTATTACTGTTCTTTTCATGCTGTTTTTCTATTTTTGTTTGAGCAATAATAATAACTCAAAATTTGTTGCAAAAGTACACAGAATTTATAAAATAGACAAAATTTTTTTCGGTATCAGAAAAAATTCTTATATTTGCAATTTGTAATTGAGTGTGATACGCAAGTTGCTTTTTGTGTTGAAACGACTAATAAACAGACGTTAAGAGTATATCAAGAATGAAGATTAAATAAAAAAATATGTCATTATGAGTAAATTCATATCTGTAAAAGAAGCTGCCGACAAAATTCAGGACGGCATGACTGTAATGGTAGGCGGATTCCTCGGAGTAGGCAATCCCATTGCTTTAATAGACGCGCTGGTTGAAAAGGGCGTGAAGGACCTGACCATCATCTGCAACGACACCGCATATCCCGAAGTAGGCGTGGGCAAACTTATCACGAACCATCAGGTGAAGAACCTCATCGCTACCCATATCGGTACCAACAACAATACTATCGACCAGATGAATGCCGGCGAACTCCATGTCACCCTCCAGCCCCAGGGCACGCTGGCCGAGCAGATTCGCGCTGCGGGCGCAGGCCTTGGCGGCGTGCTGACCACCACCGGTCTGGGCACCGTGGTTGAGAACGGCAAGCAGAAAATCACCGTCGACGGTGTGGAATACCTGCTGGAGAAACCCGTGCGTGCCGATGTGGCCATTATTGGTGCCAACATCAGCGACGAGATGGGTAACTTGGTCTACAAGGGCACTTCGCAGAATTTCAGCCCCATGATGGCTACGGCTGCCGATGTGGTGATTGTTGAGCCCCAGGAAATCGTCAAGAACGGTGACATCGCTCCCGAGAATGTGAAGACCCCCGGTATTTTTGTTGATTTTATTATTAAGAAATAAGACAATTCATTATGGCAATTACCTCTATGCTCCGCGTTCGCATGAGCGCAAAGGACGCCCATTACGGCGGAAATTTGGTTGATGGCGCACACATGGTTCACCTGTTTGGCGACGTGGCCACCGAACTTCTGATTAAACAGGACGGCGACGAAGGTCTCTTCTGCGCATATGATATGGTTGAATTCAAGGCTCCGGTTTATGCCGGCGACTATATTGAGGCTTACGGTGAGATTACTCATGTGGGCAATACCTCCCGCAAGATGATATTTGAGGCCTATAAGGTCATCCGCACCCGTCCCGACATCAGTGCCAGTGCAGCTGAAGTGCTGGAAGAGCGCGTACTCGTCTGCCGGGCTACCGGCACCTGTGTCACCCCTAAAGAGTGCCAGCGCTACAACAAGTAAGTCAAGATAACAAAGTGAAGAGTGAGAAGTGAGAAGTGGTTTGCCGCTTTTGCTTCTCACTTTTTTATTACGTAACTTCTGTATGTTATGAAACTAAGTAAATTCGGCATTCTGCCCAAGATTCTTATCGCCATAGCGCTGGGTATTATCTGTTCGTTTTTCTTCCCAGGATGGCTGGTGCGCGTGTTTCTCACGTTCAACTCCATTTTCAGCAACTTCTTGGGGATGTTCATCCCGCTGCTGATAATTGGTCTGGTGGCACCAGGCATTGCCGATTTGGGCAAGGGTGCCGGCAAACTATTGCTCATCACCGTGCTGCTGGCTTACGGTTCCACCGTGCTTTCGGGTATTTTCTCTTATGCTTCGTGCAGTTTGGCCTACCCCCATATACTGGGTGACGGACTTTCGTCGCTGGGCAATATGGACATGAGCAACAAACTTGCCCCCTATTTCAGCATTGAGATGCCCGCTTTCATCTCGGTGACCACAGCCTTGGTGCTGGCCTTTATTCTAGGTCTCAGCACGGCCTATATCAGCGGCAACACAATGAGAGGCTTTCTGGTGGACTTCCGCGACATCATCACCTCGGTCATCACCAAAGTCATTATTCCGTGCCTGCCCATTTATATCTTTGGTATTTTCTTTCAAATGGGAGCCGAAGGGCATGTAGGGGCAGTGCTGGCCGCATTCCTTAAGATAGTGGGTTTCATTTTCCTGCTTCATGTTACCGAGCTGGTGTTCCTCTTTCTGGTGGCAGGACCCATTGCCAAGAAGAACCCCTTTAAGGCCTTGGTGACTATGCTGCCCGCCTATGTGACGGCACTGGGCACCTCTTCATCGGCCGCCACCATCCCCGTTACTTTACAGCAGGCTATCAAAAATGGGGTGCGCAGCGAGACGGCCAGTTTCACCGTTCCCCTCTGCGCCACCATACACATGCCATGCAGCATTCTGAAGATTACGGCTGTGGCATACGCCATCTCACTGAGTATGGGACTACCTTGTGATTTTGGCACCTATCTCGGATTCATCATGATGTTGGGCATTACTATGGTTGCCGCACCGGGAGTGCCCGGCGGAGCCATCATGGCGGCACTGGGACTGCTGGAGAGCATGCTGGGTTTCGGTGCCAATATGCAAGGCCTGATGATTGCCATTTATATTGCTATGGACAGCTTTGGCACGGCAGGCAATGTCACTGGCGACGGTGCCATTGCCCTCATCGTTGATCGCATAAGGGGTCATAAAGAAGAAGAGATGCCGCTGACAACAAGGGATTGAAGCCCTCATTTTTATAATTTAGTTAATTGTTTTTTCGTCATTTTAAAAAAAAGATGTAACTTTGCAACGCCATTTAGGGCTACAATGAAGACAGATTATTAATACAAAACGATAAAGACCAAGAAAGGATAACGATATGATCGATATTGAAAAACTGAACATCGACGCTTCGGCGAAAACAAACATTAAGTCCTGGTTAGAAGGTTCATATGACGAACAGACCAAGCAGGCCATTCGAGATATGATGGACAACCCCAACGAACTGAATGAAAGTTTCTATAAGAACTTAGAGTTCGGCACGGGTGGGTTGCGCGGTATTTTGGGCGTAGGCACCAACAGAATGAATAAGTACACCGTAGCCATGGCCACCCAAGGGTTGGCCAACTATGTGAAGAAAAGCTTCCCTAATGCCAACCCGCTGAAGGCCGCCATCTCGCACGATAGTCGCAATTTCAGCCGCGAGTTTGCCGAAATAACTGCCAATGTGCTTGCCGCCAATGGTTTCCACGTATATCTCTTCGACGGCATGCGCCCCACGCCCGAGCTCTCGTTTGCCATACGCCACTATGGCTGCCAGACGGGTGTAATGGTGACGGCCAGCCACAACCCCAAGGAGTACAATGGCTACAAGGCCTACTGGGACGATGGCTGCCAGTTGACTGCTCCCCACGACACCAACGTGATTGATGAGGTGTTGAAGATTAAGGATGTGAAGGATGTGAAGATGAGCGGTGGAGAGTCCAATATAGAAATTATCGGCAAGGAGCTGGATAAAATTTATATGGACCGTATTGAACAGAATTCCCTCCATCCCGAACTGATAAAGAAACACAACGACATCAAGATTGTCTATACCCCGTTGCATGGCACAGGCATCACCCTCATACCCCCCATGCTGGAAAAACTGGGCTTCACCAATGTAAACGTGGTGAAGGAGCAGGCTGTGCCCGACGGCAATTTCCCCACCACCCCCAGCCCCAATCCCGAGGAGCGCGCTGCCATGAAGATGGCCGTCGACCTGGCCATGAAGATCGATGCCGACATAGTCTTTGCCAGCGACCCCGATGCCGACCGTATTGGCGTAGCAGTGAAACGCCCAGATGGCGAGTGGATGCTGCTGAACGGCAACCAGACTCTTTCGGTGCTGATATACTATCTGCTGAAAGAGTGGAAGGAAACCAACCGCCTGACTGGCAAAGAATATATCATCAAGACCATTGTCACCAGCGAACTGCCCGCCGACATTGCCAAGAAGGTGGGAGTGAAGGTCTATGACGTGCTTACCGGTTTCAAGTTCATCGGAGCCAAGATTCTGGAACTGGAAGGGAAAGAAGTGTTCATCGGTGGCGGCGAGGAGAGTTATGGCTGCATGATTGGCGACTTTGTGCGCGACAAAGATGCCGTGGCCGGGTGCTCCATGATAGCCGAGATTGCCGCTTGGGCTGCCGAGCAGGGCAAGACTTTCTTCGATGTGCTGGTTGATATTTACAAAGAATATGGCTTCTATAAAGAAGGCTTGCTGAGCGTGGTTCGCAAGGGCAAGAGCGGTGCCGAAGAAATCCAGCAGATGATGAAGAACTACCGCGAGAATCCTCCAAAGGAAATCAACGGAAGCAAGGTTGTCTGCCTCAAAGACTATAAACTCCATGAAAGCACCGACCTCATCACCGGCAAGAAGGAGACCATCGACCTGCCGTCCAGCAATGTGTTGCAGTTCTTTACCGAAGACGGCAACAAGATTACCGTCCGCCCCAGCGGCACCGAGCCGAAGATTAAGTTCTACTTCAGCGTAAAGGGTACACTGAACGACAAGGCTGACTTCGACCGCGTGAACAAAGAACTGGATGCCAAGATTGAGGACATCAAGAAGTCGATGAACTTAGTATAATAATTCAGTTTCAAACAACAAATCAAGATATTATCCATTATGGAGCCACTCCATCATGGATAATTTTTTTTATTCTAGAATGAAATACTGTCTTTGTCTATTGCTACTGCTGTTCTCGGTTGTGTCTCTTAGGGCACAGGATAGCCCTCGTTGGAGCGTTGCTTTTTGGAATGTGGAGAACTTTTTCGACACAAAGGATGACACGCTCAAAGCAGACGAGGCCTTCACCCCGCAAGGCGACAACCACTGGACTTCCAAGCGCTATGCAGATAAGCGCGACAAGATATACAAGGTGGTGGCGGCCATGGGTTGGCCGGCTGTGATGGGAATGGCAGAAGTGGAAAACGACTGGGTGCTGAAGGATTTGTGTTACTTTACTCCTCTTAGGAAGTTCAAATATGAGTTTGTCCACTTCGACTCTCCAGACGAGAGAGGCATAGATTGTGCTCTTATTTATCGCAGCGACCTCTTCAAGGTGACAGAGGCAAGGCCTATTGGGGTTTCGGATAGTGCGGAGGCTTTCTTCACGCGCGACATTCTGATGGTAGGCGGTGTGTTGACGGACAAGCAGGGCACCGATACCTGTTTCTTCTTTGTCAACCATTGGCCTTCCAAACTGGGAGGAGCTGTGGCAGACCGTCATCGAATAGAAATAGGGCAACGGCTGATGGCCATAATGGATAGTGTGCAACAGGCACATACGGGTGCTTTGGTGTTGGCTATGGGCGATTTTAATGCCTCTCTGGAGGAAGAATCTGTCCGAAAGGGCTTGGGCTTCGATGGGGTCTCAACTAATGACCAGGGATTCTGCAATCTGATGTTTCAGATACCCAAAGGTTCAGGCAGCTATAAATACCATGACACCTGGTCATGCATAGACCAGATGATTGCAAACAGGGACCTAGAGGTGGAAATATTTGCTCGTGACTACCTGCTCACAGATGACCCTAAATATTTGGGCAAGAAATTGAACCGCACTTACGTCGGCTTGCATTACCAGGGCGGCTTTAGCGACCATCTCCCTTTGATTACCCATATACCATGAGGAAACGATTGATATGGCTGTTCCTTTCTCTCCTGCCCATGATAGGACAGGCACAAGAGGCATTGCCTACGGTTTGGCAGAACTATATTGAGCAGCTGACCGAAGAGGGCGAGGACGAACTGGTAGAAGACTTACTGGAGATATATGAATCTTGCCGAGAGGTACCTCTCAACGTGAACGACACCATGGGGGGACTCACCCGGCTGCCTTTCATCGACAACTTTCAACAGGATTGTCTGAAGGCCTATATAGCCCTATATGGGCAATTAGTGAGTTTGGAGGAACTGTATGCGGTGGCTGGATTCGACAGCACCATTGTTGAATTGCTGCGCCCTTTGGCCTATGTGGGTAAGGTTGCAACACCACAGAAGCTTACGCTAAAAGATATTCTAACTCACGGCAGAAGCAACCTAGTGATGGGAGTCAGCGGCACCATAGAGCAGGCTAGAGGATATAGAGACAGTATTTACGAAGGGAACAACTTGAGGTTGATGTGGAGGTACTATTTCAAGTACCAAGACCGTTTGCAGTTTCAAATATCGGGCGATAAAGACCCCGGCGAGGCTTTCTTTGCCGCAAGTCAGCCTCGGGGTTTCGACTTCTACGGTTACAGCCTTATGCTGAACGACATGGGGAGATATGTCACCCAGGGACTGATTGGAGAGAAGAGGATGTATGTGAAAAGGCTGGTGCTGGGTCAATATTATCTGCAGTTTGGGCAGGGGCTGACCCTGTGGACGGGATATGGTTCCAGAACAGCCTATGGGGGTAGGATATATAAGTATTCTCAGGGGTTAAGGCCCAGCGGTGCCTTTGCCGAGTATGGTTTTCTGCAAGGAGCAGCCACAACGCTGACTGTAAGGCAGCGCTGGAATCTGACCCTCTTCTATTCGTATGTAAACCGCGATGCCACTCTGCCGAGAGGGGCCGCTACCGATAGTAGCATTGACTGGGTGCAGAGCATATACAACTCAGGCTATCATCGCACACAGACCGAGGTGGGCAAGAAAAACCAGCTGGTTGAGCAGTTGTACGGTGGCCGTATAGAGTTGGAGGAGAGCGATTTTAAGATAGGTCTGACGGGTGCAGTCACAGAGTTCGACAAGAGGATTGTTCCAGCCACATATGTCTATAATGACAATGCTTTCCGAGGCGATAGGAATTGCAATGCAGGATTGGATTTCGCCTATCGCCGAGGGCGGTTTTTGCTTTTTGGAGAAGGGGCTGTCTGCCGGAATAATGCGTTGGACAGCGCACAGAGCAATATAAGTCCGGCAGCCATCGTCGGGGCTGAGTTTGTCATGAACAACAGCCATCGGCTGAGTTCCCAAGCCAGATACTATTCGCCCACCTATCATAGCCTCCATGCTAGCTCTTTGGGGCAGAATGGCTACCCGCAAAACGAGATTGGAGCGGCACTCTACTATCAAGGCCGTTTGCCGGGAGACATCGAGGTTACGGCTTCGGTAGACTACTTCTGGTTCCCACATATGAAATACTTGGTCTATGCATCCAGCAGGGGACATGAATACAGGCTAGACCTCTATCATCCTTTCCGGCATGTCAGAGGCTTAGCGGTAAATATGAAGTATAGGTTCAAAGAGAAGGGCAAGAACATTATTCCTTCGACCATGGTGGACGGCGCCTACCGATTGGAACAGACCTATAGGCATCAGATACAGGGCAATATTGAGTATGGTCGCGGCCCGTGGAGATGGGTGACACGTATTGCCTACGCAAATTATAGAGGCGATGAGACTGAGGCAAACGGCGGCTGGCTGCTGTATGAAGACATCCAGTTCAGGCCTCAACGGATTCCGCTGACCTTGACGGCCCGTCTGGCACTGTTCGATGTGGATGATTATGAGGCAAGGCTCTTTGCCGTCGAGAGCGACTTCGTCTACCAGTATAGCAGTGCTGTGTATCAGAATGAAGGTTGCCGCTTCTATCTGTTGTTGCGGTACGACATCAGCCAGTACTGGAATGTGGGATTCAAGTACGGCATCACCGCCTATAGCGACCAAGAGACCTTCGGCTCCGGTTACGACCTCATCAACGCCAACCACAGGCAGCAATGGCGTATTCAAGTTAGACTGAAATGGTGAGCAAATCTTCTCCCTGAGGGCAAATATCCATCTTGAATCCTATGTCGTGTCTGCATCTTTCCGCACACTTGCAATGAGTCCCGCACCTTTCCGTATAGTCTTACCCATGCTCGTCCACCAATCATACAACGAGTGGGAAACGAATGTGTAACGTCAGGGATGCGATTGGGTAACGAGCCTACTGTGAAGGAACGTTTAGTTATTAATCCTTCTGTGTGTTGAAATAATAGTTGAGGCCGAGACCTACGCGTGGTTCGGGATTGGTGATATTTCCTGTTTCTTGGCCAAATGTCATACTTGCATTGAGATTGAACTTTAGGTGTTCCCATCCAAATCTGAACACCAATGTGGGTTCAATGAACGGTGCAGAATAAGTAAATGGGGTTGTAACAAACGATGTCTGATCAGTCTCAGGATTGTTAACGTAACCTCCATGTTCACCGTCGCCAAACAGATAGCCGCATTTCACACCGAGCGCAATGTCGATGTGCGAATTGGCCAAACCACCCCAGCCATAGTCGGCCTGGACAAAATATGATTGGAACAGAGCCTCGTATATGTCGAGGTCTGGAGTATCCCACTTTCCGTGACCGACTGATGCACCGGCATAAACTTCGACAATTTTGTTGTTACCCAGTGGCGTAAACCACCCTGCGGAAAGTTGTCCGCCATAGCGCGAGACAGGAAAACCCATTCCTTGCAAAGAGCCCTGCACTCCCCAATGGTCGCCCAATGCGTAAGCCCCACTGGCAGTAGCCCCAACCAAATTCAAATCAAAGTCGAGGCGCATATCGTATCTTTGTTGAAGCATTGGCATGTCATGGCTTACAGGTCCGTATATGCCAGCTTCGCTCACGCCTAATAGAAAAAGCAGAATATTAATAAAGATATTGTTCAGAGCGAAAGGATTTTAATAGTCTAATAACCATAGTTGTAAATCTCAAATCTCAATTACTCAAGGATGAGTTTCTGAGTGGTGGTGCCCTGAGTGGTGATAAGGACGACGAAGTAGGTGCCGGCGGAAAGGGCGGACAGGTCGAGACTAAGGCTTTTTGACTCAGGTGTGACAGGCTGGCTGAGCACTTCGTGACCTGAAGCATCGAGCACCCGCAGAACTGCGTCCTGCGGCGCGCCTACGGCCAGCGTCACAGCCACCGTGCCGTGGGCTGGGTTGGGATGGACTCTAATGCCAGTGACCTCTTCGCAGTTGCCTGAGGGCAGAAACGACATACTACTTTCTTCAACCAAAAACGATTCTTCGGAATAGTCCTGCATCCGTTGCTCGACATGTTCAGAAGCATTGTCCATTGGAGAGTTGTGCATACGCACTACGTATTCTCTGTTCCCACAATTGTCACACGGGGTTATTATGGCGGCAAACTCGGCCCCACTCTCCACGGTGAAGCCGTCCTTCAACGTAATTGACTCTTGTGCCCGGTAGGTGGATTCCTCACCTGTAGGGATTGTCCTCCACGATGAGGGAGAGTCAGATGAAGCGCTCGTCAGGTTGGTCACCGTCACTGGCAGCATTTCCCAAGGTTGATGAGCCCCACTTGCTATTTCATTTTGGTGCAGACCATAATAATCATCCAAGTACACATCTCTGTCACAGAGTGATATATCACTTTCTGGATGAACTTTTATTAATATTGTATGAGAATATGTGAAATAATGGGTATCTCTATTGAAATAGGGGTTTAGGCAGTCGATAAGATATGACCCATCACCTTCTCCCCGGGAACCCCAGTTAAAATTGAAAAAGTTGTCATTGCCATACCCGTCGCAAACAAAAGCATGACAACTACCCTCGCATGCGTTATAAAGTACAGGTCGTCCCGCATCTATTTCCTGCCGTAAAAGATCCATCCATTGATTGTCGTTCATACCTGATCTTACCTTATATTCGGCATCGCTGCTGTAGCCATATCGGTTCACCAGTGCACCCCTTACACTATCGAAATATGCTCCAGACCCAAAACACCCATAAATCATACTTACATTAACACCACAATCATACAATAGGTGGGAAATGGCATTCCTATTTTGAACAAAGGCTGGAGAGGCGCAGTCCAAAATGTCTGACATGTTGCACCAGTCAAACTTTAAATCCCATTTGGTGGACACTGGATACTTCCAATAGTTCATCACTTGCCCCATGGCTACCGCAACACAACCGGCCACACAGTGGTCGCAAGTATTACCTTGTGGCATGGAATACTCATATCCGACACACGAACCATTATTACACCCTTTTTGAGCCCACCTAGTACTCATTAGAGGTCCTATAGAGTTGCTGTTTCTCTGTACAAGGTTGATGCCATTTATTAGGCTATCCCACACACCTTGGTGGTACAGCCCAATCGTGTCGTTGCTGAAACAGAATGATATCTGCCAAATATAGTCGTCAAGGAAACTGCGCAGGTTGTCTGGAAGGTCGTCATAATGGTCCAACAAGGGTCTATTGGGAGTTTTGTATTTGGCCAGTATAGGGTAACAGGCCTTGCTGCCTGAGAGTAACAATGAGACACTGTCCGTCGTAATTTCATATAGGACGGTGTTTCCTGCATTGTCGTTCTTCTCTGTAAGTACAATACCCCGCAAGTTGCGATCTTTAATGACATTTGAACCTGTCAGTCTGGTGAGCGCAGCATTGACAGCCTCATCTCGTGTCACCTGCTGATTCTGCTGGGCTTGAAGACATATGCTGAAACCTATAGCCATTACTACGGCTAGTGCTGTTAACCTTTTCATAGTGTCAATTGTTAGGTATGGTATCCATATTGATTAAGTGATAGTAAAGACCTACTCTACTACAGATATCAAACGTCAGATATAACTGGTCTACGCATTCCACTTTTATGGTAACATACCATTTCTTCTGTAGATAGCTGTCGAAGTCTTGGACAAATTCAGGATGGTCTTGCAAAAATGATTTGTTCCAGTCTATTCTGATGTGTTGGCGGTACCCATGATGGTCTTCATTAGGAACTAGCATAATATAACCTGCTTCTGGAGTCCACACCTCCCGCAAAGGTGATGAACTGTAATCTGCCTCAAAGATGGGCTCTTCGGGGCCATGGTAGTATACCCAGCCCCATACCTTCAACGTGTCACCGTCATGGGACAGTCTGGTGGAGTCATAGTATCGAAAGTAGTTCGTCAATTCCGCAGGAGAGTTGTAGTCCGTTCTGGAAATACTATAGATTTCCGGTGCCCAAGGGCAACATATTGGTGTTATTTGGTCTTTCTTCTTGCAACCACTGAACGCCATCAGCGACAGGGTGGCAATGATCATTACTGTAAGGGTGAGTTTTCGTGTCTTCATTTTTGTGGTGGGTTCTATTTCTATAGTATGACAAGTTATTTTGTTAATATAAATGTGGCATAGCGGCTTGTGCAAATCACTTATTTGTTGTCGTTATTGGGCATTAGCATGAAAATTGGCAGCTATTGCCATTGTTATTATCAGTATGGTTATTCTCTTCATAGTTCTTGCTTTTTACTTGTTGGGTTGTATTGTGTCAACGCCAATCAATGTGAATTTCATCCCCCATTTGTGGCAACTTGGGCCAAAAGAATAGTCTGCTCTTACGCTATCCATAACTGCCATGACATACCATTTCTTTTGTAATAAACTGTCAAAATCTTGAACAAACTGCGGGTTTTCTTGCAAAAAGGCATCATCCCAGAACAACCATGTCGCCCCATATTCACCATGATGACCATGGTGGTCTTCGTTCCCCACGAGGAAGATACGCCCCACATCAACATTCCAGTCTTCTCGAAGAGGATTTAGGGCATATGGTTCATATATCGGTTCCTGCGGACCATGGAAGTATACCCAGCCCCAAAATTTCACCGTGTCGCCAGCGTGAGTGACTATGGTTGAGTCATAAGCAAGATAGTCTCTAACTTGGTTGAGTGAATTATACTCGGACCATGAAAAAGAGCATGTGTCAGGTGCCCAGTCTACCATGTTTTCACATCCACAGGGGGTGATATTATCATCTTTGCACCCCGAAAAAAAGAAAAGTGACAGGACTGCGACAATAAAAAAGAAATGGGTGTGGCACAGATGTGGCCCTAGTGTAAGAACTGACTTTTTCATGGCTACTCCCTCTCTTTCTTCAGTTCATCTATCTGCTTATGAAGTTCGATGACATAAAGCGTCAACTCCTCCACCTTTTGCAGCAAAACCTTGTTCATCTCGCCAACCGACATGCCATCGGCTTCCACTTCGGCAGCAGACGGCACGTTGGGGAGGTGTCCGTTGGCTTGAATGTATTGTTCAGTCTCAGACAGGGGCATCAGGTTGTACGATTTGTCGAACACATAGTCTGGCCAACCAGTCAGTGTCACCTTGGTTACTGGAGGCATTATTCCCTCGGAGGAGTGAACGTGGAGCGTGCCCACGGGTGTCGATGTACCCACACCCAATGTTGTATACCCCTGACCAAAAGCAATCATGCCCAAAGAAGAGCAAAATGCAAAAATGATATATTTAACTTTCATAATAATGTATTTTTTATAGTTTGAATAATCCTTTTTTGGTGTCTATATATTAAACCTTAATCATTATAGTAATTTCATCTAACAATAAATAAAATAGTGCGTTAAAATAAATCAATATATCCTTTTTTTTTGCAAATATACGAATTATTTTTTGAACTGCATTTTTTCTAAAAAAAGATTGTTTTGTTTGGTGAAAGTGTAATAATAAATTGAAACAATGATAACTATTGAAAGAACGTTTTCGTTAAGCCGAATGCAAAGGTCAAATCACGAAGTGTTTGCACTATGCTGAGGCGAGAAAACGTCTGTTTCAAAGAGACGAACCAAAATTCGCTGCTTCGCTATCTAAAACATTCACTGGATGTCGAAATGCTGTTAGTCAGACATCCTGCGTGCGAGGTTTTTGAGAGTATTGTTCTCAGAGCCTTTATCGTTACAACTTATTTGTTGACCATTACTTATTAATACAGTTATGTAATGGGTGTAGGGAACGGATGTCTAAACCTCGTCAGTGTGGGGTGGGATGATGCCTTGTTCCTGAAGTTTTTTGTATGTCTTTTCGGCGGCCAGCTGCTCGGCGGATTTGATGGAGAATTCGGTGGCGCGTTCGGCAGGTTCTCCATCAATTTTGACACGGACATCATACTGGCGGCGGCTCTCTTTGCCTTGATATATGACTCGCTCGACCTCAAAGCTCACTTTGCGACGGTTCTTTTGCCCCCAGTCGATTAGCTTGCTCTTGAAGTTCCAGTCGGTATGGGCCATGGCATCGACGTCGATGTGGTTGGCAATGATTTTCTTGATGATGACTCGGCGGGTGAAGCGGTAGCCCTTCTCTAAGTAGATGGCCCCAATAAGTGCCTCGAAAGCATCGCCGTCGATGGATTTGAATATGCCTTGGGATTCGCGGTTGTACTGGATGAGTTGTGAGAGGCCGATTTTGTGGGCCAGTTTGTTCAAGTTGGCGCGGCTGACCAATTTGGACCGCATTTCGGTGAGGAAGCCTTCGCCTTGGTTGGGATATTTCTTATAGAGGTATTCGGCCACTATGGCACTGAGGACGGCATCGCCAAGATACTCCAGGCGTTCGTTGTTTACTCTGCGGCCCTGGCCTAGCTCCAACGATTTGGACTTGTGAATGAAGGCAATTTGGTACAACTCGGTGTTGCGGGGTGTGAATCCGAGTACGTTCTTAAAGAAAAGGTAAAATTCTTTGTGTTCTCCTTTATAGCGACAGAAGTTCAGCATACTAATACTTTCGGAAGGCCAGGCAGGCATTGTGTCCGCCGAAACCGAAAGTATTGCTGAGAGCGAAGTCTACACGACGGTGGGTGGGCTTGTTGAAGGAGAAATCAAGTGGGGCGATGTTGGGGTCGTCCGTGAAATGGTTGATAGTGGGTGGGATGGTGTCGTGCTTCATGGCCAAAATAGTGGCTATGGCCTCGACGGCTCCTGCAGCTCCCAGGAGGTGACCCGTCATGGATTTGGTGGAGTTGAGGGTGATTTTGCTAGCATGTTCGCCAAAGAGCGATGTGACAGCCTTGGGTTCGGAGATGTCGCCGATGGGAGTAGAGGTGCCATGGGTGTTGATGTGGTCAACATCGGTTAATTGCATCCCAGAGTCTTCGATGGCCAAACGCATGGCATTCTTGGCCCCTAGTCCCTCGGGATGTGAGGCAGTAATATGATAGGCATCGGCCGTGAGACCGCAACCTGTGATCTCGGCATATATCTTTGCCCCACGGGCTTTGGCATGTTCGAGTTCCTCAAGTACCAAAGCTCCAGCCCCTTCGCCTAGCACAAAACCATCACGGTCTTTATCGAATGGGCGTGAAGCGGTTGCCGGATCATCGTTGCGGGTTGAGAGGGCTTGCATAGAGGCAAATCCTCCTATGCCACTCGCGATAATAGGGGCTTCGCTACCTCCGGTGATGATGGCATCGGCTTTGCCCAGACGAATGAACATGAAGGCATCGCTAATTGCCATAGAGGCACTGGCACAAGCAGCTGAGGTGGAGTAGTTGGGTCCCCTGAAACCATATTTGATGGATATCTGTCCGGCACAGATATCTCCGATGGTCTTTGTGATGAAGAAAGGACTGAAACGGGGAGTGTTTTGATTGGCTGCAAAAGAGAGAATCTCGTTTTGAAAAGATCCTGCTCCGCCCATGCCGGTGGCAAAGACAACACCTACGCGGTCAAGGTTGATTTTCTCTACGTCAAGACCTGCGTCGTGTATTGCTTCGTCAGCCACCACCATGCCATATTGCGTGAAGAGGTCCATCTTGCGTACTTCCTTTCGGTCAAAGTAATCGTCGGAATGGAAGCCTTTGACTTCTGCGGCAATGTGGACTTTCTGGTTGGAGGCATCAAAATGCGTAATCAGGCCAGCCCCACTTACTCCCTTCAACAGAGCATCCCACAATTGGGGCACATTGTTGCCAATAGGAGTAAGTGAGCCGAGACCTGTTACTACAACTCGTTTCAGACTAGTCGTCATCGGGTTGAAGCAGAAATATTAATTATTTCTGAGCGTTTTCGATGAATTTAACTGCGTCACCAACAGTGGCAATCTTCTCAGCTTCCTCATCGGGAATCTGAACGTCGAACTCTTTTTCAAGTTCCATAATCAGTTCGACAGTGTCCAAAGAATCTGCACCGAGATCAGTGGTGAAACTGGCTTCCATGGTGACATCTTTTTCATCAACACCGAGCTTATCAACGATGATAGCTTTTACTTTGCTTTCAATTTCTGACATGTTTATTTAATTTTTTGAGTTTAACGAGGTGCAAAGAAACGAAAAAAAAACCATATAAACACTATTTTTAACTATTTTTCTTTGGATTATTATTGCTATATTGTTGATATATTTGTAGATATATGTTTTAATGAATGTGTTTTTTTGCTCCTTTAGAGTCTCTTTTAGGCCCGAAAAATGACAAAATTATTCCACATAATTGTTAAATTGATTATTGAAAAAATAACTGGAAATGTTAATTTTCTCAGAAATACAACAATTATAGATAATTAGCGTTATACTACAAAAATATCCGATTAAAATGATTAGAATAGCAATTTTAGCATCTGGTAATGGAACCAACGCTCAACGCATTAGCGAATACTTCTTAAATTCTGATTCCGTTAGCGTTGACTGCATCATTTATAATGTGAAAGGTGCCTATGTGGCCGAACGTGCAAAGAAGCTGGGCGTTCCCTCTTATTATTTTGGCCATAAGGACTTTTATCAAAATGGGAGTGTGCTCAACTTTCTAAATGAACATAAGATAGACTGGCTGATTCTAGCCGGTTTTCTCTGGTTGATTCCAGCGGATATCCTTGAGGCTTATCCCCGCCGTATTATTAATATTCACCCTGCCTTGCTGCCCAGCTATGGCGGTAGAGGAATGTATGGGAGCCACGTGCATGAGGCTGTAATAGCCAACCATGAGAAAGAGAGCGGCATTACCATTCATTTGATAGACAATCAATATGATAAAGGTGAGACGCTGTTTCAGGCAAAGTGCCAGGTGACCGAAGAGGATACGCCCGACACGCTTGCCGCAAAGATTCATGAGTTAGAACAGAAGTATTTCCCAATAGTGATTGAGAAAACTATTTTGGGATGAGGATAGGTGTTAATACCCGCCTGCTTTTGGCAGGTAAGATGGATGGCATAGGTTGGTTCACGGCCGAAACCATTCGAAGAATTGTACTGGCTCATCCCGAACATGATTTTTATTTCTTCTTCGACCGTAGGCCAGACCCAGGTTTTATATATGCCTCAAATGTGCACCCTGTCGTACTCTGTCCTCAGGCACGTCATCCCTTATTGTGGTTTTTGTTCTTCGAGGGCAGCGTTGCAAGAGCTCTGCGAAAGTATAAAATTGACCTTTTCCTTTCCCCGGAATGCTATATGTCACTAAGATCTAAAGTCCCGACATTGATGGTGATTCATGATATCAATTATGAACATTCAAAAGATAATTTGAAATCTTCGCACCAACGGTATATGGCATTCTTTTCTCCCAAATTTGCGCAGCACTGTACCCGTATTGCTACTGTATCGGAGTTTTCGAAAAAGGATATTGTTGATACTTATAAGATTAGTCCTGATAAAATTGATGTAGTATATGATGGGGCTCATGTGGGTTACCATCCTTTGGATTCTGTATTGAAACAACATGTCCGGAACGATTATGCTCTTGGTTGTCCTTATTTCATTTTTGTTGGGACTATCATCAAACGGAAAAATTTGGCAACCGTTTTAACTGCCTTTGACTCTTTTAAGAACAAAAGTGGAAGTGAAATGAAACTGGTTGTGGTGGGGCATAAAGTTTGGTGGCAGGATGAGTTGAAGGCGGCCTTTGACTGTATGAAACATAAGGAGGATGTTATTTTTATCGGCCGGGCGAATTCCGACCTTCTGGTGAACTTGATGGGTGCTGCCGAGGCTTTGGTATACCCGTCGTTATTTGAAGGCTTTGGAATCCCCATTATTGAGGCTTTTCATGCCGAGGTACCGGTGATAACTTCGAATTGTACCTCTATGCCAGAGGTGGCTGGTGATGCAGCTCTTTTAGTTGAACCCAAGGACGCGAATATGTTGGCAAGTGCTATGCAGGCCGTTTCTTCTGATGCGTGTTTACGAGAAGAATTGATTGAAAAGGGTCGGAGACGCCGCGATTTGTTTAGCTGGGACAAGACGGCTGAATTGCTGTGGGACAGTATGATGAAAACAATGGAAATAGGTACGAGGGGATGAAAAGGATTTGGTTGACTTTGCCACTTTTTTTGCTCCTCTATTGTGGCGAATTGTTAGCACAAGATACCGTTAAGATTGATACGTCACGTGTTAATTTGGTATTCAATGGTTCCTTTGAGGAGTATAGGTTTTGTCCTAAACGTGTCGATGCGTTGGGCATATTAATAAACGTTGATGGATGGTACCAACCCACAAGAGGTAGTGCTGATTATTTCAACGTTTGTGGAAGTCGGGAATGCGGTGTACCTGTAAATAAGTTGGGAGAACAGATGCCCCATGAGGGAGATGGTTATTGTGGTATTTATTGCAGCAAGAATGATTACAGGGAGTATCTGCAAACTCGTCTGCGACGGAAACTGAGGACCGGAGATAGCATCCGACTGACTTTTTATGTCAGTCTGTCTGAACAATCGGCTGGGGCAGTGGCCACATTGGCTGGTTTATTTACCGAGGATGATGTCTACGACACTGTGAGAAGCATTTTGTTACATAAGGAGTATGAGAAACTATCTGATGAGGTCTCGCAGGTGATAGCCACGACTTATACGCCTCAGGTTCTCAATCCGGTATCTGCACCACTGACCGATACGAAAAATTGGCAATGCGTAACAGGAACTTTTGTGGCTGAGGGGGGAGAGCAATTTATCACAATAGGTAATTTTAATACCGCCGAAAGGTCAGGATATGTTGAACCCGATTCTTTGACCCGCTTACTTCCAGGTGCGTATTACTATATAGATGATATTTTTGTAGAGTGCCTTAATTGCTCATCTCCCATTGTGGATGATATGAATGTGGATTCGAACTATCTCAGCGATGTACAACCTTCATTTAGTGTTGGAAGTAGTTTCGTCCTGAAAGATATCTTTTTCGAGTTTGACAAAAGTACTATCTTGCAACAATCATATTTTGAACTAATGAGATTGGTTTCACTCTTAAAGGCATATCCTGATATGCGAATCGAGATTGGAGGACACACTGATGCCAAAGGGTCTGATAGCTACAATTTGCGACTTTCAGAGAATAGAGCAAAATCTGTTGTAGATTATCTGGTTTCAAAAGGATTGTCTGAGAATAGGCTACAATATAAAGGCTATGGGAAGATGAAACCGATTGACACAAACGACACCGAGGAAGGACGTGCAAAGAATCGCCGTGTTGAGTTTAAGATAATATCAATGTAATCTGATAATTCGTGCCGAAAGTGAAATAATAAGTAATAAAAAAGACGGCTTAAAAAAGCCGTCTTTTTTATTTAGAAGTTCATTTGGAACTATTCAATCACGCGATAGAAGGAAACACGACGGTTGAGTTCGTAGTGAATGTCGCCAAAGGCAACAGTCTTACCCTTCCAGTCAACGGAGATACGGTCTTCGTCGATACCGAATTTCTTAACCATGAGACGCTTCACTTCTTCAGCACGCTTCTGGGAAAGTTTCATGTTGTATGCATCGGAAGCAGTGTAGTCGCAGAAACCTACAACGGTCAGTTTGAGGTCGGGGTTGTCTTTCATCACGCGGCAGACGGCTTTCACCTTCAGCATTTCGGAATCGGTAACGTGCCAAGAGTCGTTAGCATAGAGGACGGAGAAAGGAATAGCGTAGTAGGTCAGCTGGTCGTTCTTGAGCTGATCAAGAACACCGTTCAAACTATCGGAAACACGCTGAGCCTGAGCGAGAGCATTCTGACGGATTCTGTTGTTCTCGTTAGCAAGGTCATCAAGTTGGCCTCTGAGTTTCTTCTCGTTGTCTTTGGCTTTGTCAAGTTCTTTCTTCAAAGCATCGTTTTCTTCCTCAAGGTTGTCGAACTGCTCCTTGGTCAGGAGTGCGCGCTGGGCGATGAGCTCCTGGTCAGCAGCGGTGGTGCCGAGGTTGTAGATGTAACCAACAGTGGCGAGGAAGTCAGAGTGGTGGAAGCCAGTACCTTTCAGCCAGAAAGCGGGAGCATCAGCAATGACATCAGCTTCGAGTTCGATGAAGAGGTGACTTCTGTCGCAAATTCTGTAGCTAAAGCCGAGACCACCGTCGATCTGAACACCGGCATTGTACATACCGCGAGCATCGTTATGGGAGAAAGCAACACCACCACCTGCAAAGAGGTAGAGGTTACCACGAGTTTCGGGTTTCCAGTTGTGGAAAGAGTTGTTCAGGGAAACAACAAGTTCGCCAGTAACAGCAGAGTGCTTGTCCATGGAGATGGTGCTGTCCCACTGGTTGCTGTACCATGAAGATTGGAATCTGCTGGGGTCATTCTTCTGGGTATTGCCAAGAGCGGTGAAATTGTAACGGAAACGAAGCCAAGCACCACGGTCAATCTCTTTCTGGAGAATTACACCAAGGCCGGCATTAAGGCCTTCGCCCCATTTGGCTTTCTGAATACCATAGAATTCATGAGCATCGGGCTGGGCCATGAAAGAGCCAGAGATGCCGATACCCCAATTGCTCCAGAAACCATACTGAGGATACTCGGGAGTCTCAGTGGTTTGAGCAAAGCTACTGCCTGCAAAAGCGAGCATGCAGAACAGTGTTGCAATTTTAGATACTTTTTTCAACATATTGTTATACTTTTTGTTATAATATTTATTACCATATATTTCAAATTGCAAAAATACACTTTTTTTTTTATACAACAAATTTTTTTTTAGAAAATTGATATTTTGTTTGTTGTAGACTTATCAACAGGTTTTTTAACAGCATTGACTTCTTTTCTATTGATGGATTATAATTGTCTATCGTTGACTAGTTTGTAGATTGTTGTTTTTTGAGGTATTACTTTAGGTTTAAAAGTGTGTATACTATTAGCCTAAATAATATAGTAGTATTTTTGTCATAGATACTTGTTGTTGGCTATCTTTTAGAACTCGCTGCAATGACCAGTGAATGTTTTAATCAGATTATAAATATTACAACAATTATATTGATATATTATTTTTTTTTTGTACTTTTGCAACTATAAATATTAATCAATAGTTATAGATTATGAGTTCAATACAATTGCACAAAGAACATCTTCAGCAGTTTATTACTTCCGAAGAATTATCGAATATTAGTAAAGAAACTTTGGCCGCAAAAGAAACGTTGATTTCCTGCACAGGAAAAGGGAATGATTTTCTGGGATGGATTGATCTCCCTAAGACACTTTCACCCGAGATTGTTTCAAGTATCAAGAAAGATGTTGAAGTACTCACCCCCAAATCGAAGCTCTTTGTAGTTGTCGGTATCGGTGGAAGTTATCTCGGGGCCCGTGCTGTGATTGAGGCCCTTCAGTCAGAATTTGCCTCGATGGAAAAATCTGATCATCCCTATGTGATTTATGCGGGTCATACATTGAGCGAGGACTACTATCATCAGCTATTGCAGATGCTCGACAGTCATGACTATGCCGTGGCCGTAATCTCCAAGTCTGGCACGACAACTGAACCCGCTGTGGCCTTCCGCATCATCAAGGCTCACCTAGAACATAAGTATGGTAAAGCCAATGCGGCTGAACGCATTATTGCAATTACGGATGCCCGCCGAGGGGCTTTGCATGACATAGCTCAGCAGGAGGGGTATCAAACCTATGTCATCCCGGACAATGTTGGCGGTCGTTTTTCAGTGCTCACCCCCGTTGGACTATTGCCCATTGCTATGGCCGGTTACGATATTGACAAACTCCTCAAAGGGGCTTGTGATATGCGAGATATTTGTATCAACAACAACACATTGGAGGATAACCCTGCCCTTATGTATGCTGCCATCCGCAATCTTCTGTACCGCAAAGGTAGAAAAGTAGAAATATTGGAGAATTTCGTCCCCAATCTCAAATACATTAGTGAGTGGTGGAAACAGCTCTACGGCGAAAGCGAAGGTAAAGAGGGCAAGGGCATTTTGCCTCATAGTCTCAGTTTCACTACCGACCTTCACTCCATGGGACAATATGTCCAGGAGGGTGAGAGGCTGATGTTTGAAACAGTGCTCAGTGTTGCCCAGCCCCACAACCGGGTGGAGATACCCATGGATGCCCAAAATCTGGATGGCATCAATTATCTTGTTGGCAAAAGCCTTACCGAAATCAACCACAATGCCGAATTGGGAACCATCCTGGCCCATGTTGACGGCGGGGTGCCGGTTCTCCGAATAGAGGTTCCTACGGTTGACGAATATGTGCTGGGCCAGCTTATCTATTTCTTTGAATTTGCCTGCGGTGTCAGTGGCTACATGTTGGGCGTGAACCCCTTCGACCAACCCGGTGTAGAAGCCTATAAAAAGAACATGTTTCGCCTTCTGGGCAAACCAGGCTACGAAAAGTAATCCGGTCTACTTAAGCCCAAATCGGTCATTAGTCTGACATTTCAATCTATTTCACCTTTTTAGGTCTGTTTATGGCACCTTAGTATTTCTTTCGGCATCTTGGCCACATCCCTGTCTCATCGTAGCCCGCTACGCTTTCGCCAGCGATGTGACCAATTTGCTCGAAACAAATACTAATCTATCATTAATCCTAATGACCGATTGGGGTTAAATGAATGAAGCCGGTTGCCTAACAAGGCAACCGGCTTCATTATCTAAAGAGGGCCTCTTCAGAATGGAAGGTCCCCGAGGGGTTCGGTCTCGTCGGTCAAGATTGTTGACAAGGGGTCTTGCTCATGCTCTGGCTGCTCCTCAGGGCGGTTTTTGTTGGCCAAAACTGTGAAGTTGTCGGCCACCACCTCTGTAATATAGCGTTTGTTGCCATCCTTGTCCTCCCACGAGCGGGTTTGCAGTTTTCCTTCGACATAGATTTGAGTGCCCTTGCGTAGTATCTTTTCGGCAATCTCTGCCAATGTTCGCCAGCAGACCACGTTGTGCCACTCGGTCTGTTCGATGCGTTCTCCCGATTTATTTCTTCTGTATTCAGTGGTGGCCAGGGGGAAGGAGGCCTTTTTGACCATGTTGGAGGATTCGTTGTGCCGGTCCTGCGGGAAAGCTACGATGTCAGGATTCTTGCCCAGGTTACCTATCAATATTACTTTATTTACTCCTATCATAATCTTTAAATAATGTATCTAATATAACTATTCTTTTATTTCAAATAGTCTTGCAAAAATAACATTTTTTGTTCAACTGAAAACATAAAGATATTCACAATTTCGACAAATATCTGTCAATCAAACGTGAAATAGGGAGAGATTTTATTTCATTAGGTCTTGTGACCCGCATTTTTTCTGGTATTTTGGGCGGTTTGCTGTCATATTTTGCCGTCAGAAATTGGGCCTTTATGGTGCGGTGAGTTAGCTGGTGCTTCATCTCTGGGCCAAGTTCTAAAGCGGCGGGTGGCGCGCCAAGCCAGTTCTGCAACACCTGCATTATCTCACTTTCCATACGTGAAGGCTCAATCGGTCTTTCGGTTTCATAAAGGGGCAGCTCATACAGTCCTTGCCATATGTCCCCGGCCTGGCGTTGCTGCACGAGCAGGCAATCGTCCCAGCGGATATCAATATAATAGAAAAACCTTTCCTTTATGGCTATTTTCTGAGACCTGACTGGCAGCAACTCCACCTTCCCGTCACGGAATGCCACGCACTCTTGGCAAAAGATGCAGTTCTCGCAGTCGCACCCGGTGGGTTTGCAGTAAATGGAGCCGAAGTCCATGATGGCCTGATTGAACAGGTCCGGGCGTTCCTTGTCAATCAGATTCAGCAGTAATCGCTCAAACTCATTATAGGCCTGGTCGGTGCCGATGGGTGTGTATATGCCGTAAAGGCGAGAGACGAGCCGGTATACATTGCCGTCGATAACAGGGTAGGGGAGACGGTAGGCAAAGGAAGCAATGGCAGCTGCGGTGTATTTTCCAACCCCTTTGAGTGCAAGGATGCCTTCGTAGGTGTCAGGGAAGTGTCCGTCCAGTTGGTCTGCCACATATTGTGCCGCTGCGTGCAGGTTGCGGGCGCGTGAATAATAGCCCAGCCCCTGCCAGCTCTTCAACACCTTCTCCTCCGAGGCCCTGGCCAGGTCAATCACTGTAGGGTATTCCTTCACAAAGTGCTCATAGTAGCTTCGCCCTTGTTCAATGCGGGTTTGCTGCAGGATTATTTCCGAAAGCCAAATATGGTAGGGATTGTCAATGCCCCTCCAAGGCAGTTTTCGGCCAAATTCCTGATACCAGGTCAATAGTTTTTTTGCGAACATTCTATGGTGCCAATTTTGTGTTTTTGTCTCTTTTTTTCTGAGTTTTGAACAGCTTTATTCTCTCTAACTGCTTGAAAAATCTGTGTTAAATCTTTATTTTAGTTTTATTGTAGTGTGTTGTATCTTAAATATATATGAATAACAAAATGTTAAATATTTTTTAAACCCATTTTCCGAAGCCTCAAAAGTTTTGTCAGTTCAAAAAAAGGTTGTACTTTTGCACCCGCTTTTCGCGAAAGAAAGCACATGTAAGTAACGTAAAAAAACAACAAAAATTATAGCTATCATGTCAAAGATTTGTGAAATTACCGGAAAGAAAGTGATTCGTGGTAACAATGTGTCCCACTCCCGCATTCACACCAAACGTACCTTCTCCCCCAACCTCCAGACCAAGAAGTTCTACATCCCCGAAGAAGGCATGTGGATTACCCTTAAAGTCAGTGCCAAAGGCATGCGCATCATCAACAAGAAAGGCATCCTTGCCGCCCTCAACGATGCTGCCGCCCAGGGTCACTTGCAGTTCTAGTCCCGAAGACAAAACAGTCTTAATAAACAATTTTTTTATTCATCCTTAACAAGAAAGAGGTATTTAACATGATCGTAGTTCCTATTAAAGAAGGCGAAAACATTGAAAGAGCTCTGAAAAAACTCAAGAGAAAATTCGAAAAAACTGGTGTTGTGAAAGAGCTTCGCGAGCGCCAGAAGTTTACCAAACCTTCCGTCATCAACAGGGAACGCAGACAGAAAGCTATCTATGTCCAGCACCTGCGTCAGCAGGAACTTGACAAATAGTCTTGAAGTCCGCACGCATCAAAAAAAGGCAGCCCGCTGGGGGTTGCCTTTTTTGTTTATTCCTTAAATAGTTGAACCCTAATGGTTGTAGCGTTCCTTGTATTTCTCAATCTGACCCTTCATAGAGTCTACGCACTGAGCCACAGCCTCCTCAAATGTGTCGGCCTGTTTGCTGTTAAAGAGGGTCTGGCCTGGCAGGTTCAGTGAAAGCTCGGCAATCTTGTTGTTGTCCGATTCGGGTTTGTCTATTTTCAAGTTTACTTCGCATTTAGTTGCGTTGTCAATCAAGCGGTCCAGTTTGGCCACTTTTTCGTTGACAAACTTTTCGAGTTTCTCGTCGGCCTTGAATTTTACGGCATTAATTGTTGTGTTCATAAAAACCTCCTATTTTTTAGTTGCCCGGGGATGGGCATGTTTATAAGTTTCTTTCAAATGTTCGCGTGTCACGTGGGTGTACACCTCCGTCGCGGCCAAATCGCTGTGTCCCAATAGTTCTTTTATGGCGTCAATGTTGGCTCCCTCGTTGAGCATGTGGGTGGCAAAGGTGTGGCGGAACACGTGAGGGCTGGTTCTCTCGGCGTTGCTCCGGGGTGACATGTACCGTTCCACAATCAGGTATATCATCCCGTCGCTCACCGCCCTTCCGCGACTGTTCACCAGCAGTCGGTCGGTGTTGCCGGCAGTCGGACGCTCGGCCTGCAACTCAGTCATCCTTTTATTGCGTAACGCAATAAATCGAGAAATATTTTGTGCCAGCTCATTTTCTATTGGAATAATGCGCTCCTTGTCCCGTTTGCCCCTCACCTTAATGCTGGGCTCGTCCAGATTGATGCAGCCCAAGGTCAGGTTGGCCAGTTCCGAGCGGCGCATCCCGGTCTCATACAGCATCCGCAGCACCAGCTTGTCCAGCTCGCCCTCATAGCCCTCGGGATAGATGGTGTCGTAAATCTGCTCCGCCTCGTTCTCGCGGAAGAAGACGGGCAGCCGTTTGGGGCGTTTGGGCGGGGCGATTTTGGCCATGATGTCAACCTCCAGATAGTTCTTCTTGCGGAGGAATTTGAACCACGCTCTCAGGGCGGCAATCTGTTTGGTCACCGTTCCGGCGGCCTCGCCCTCCTCCATCAAGCCCATCTGCCATTCCCTCACGTCCTGTGCACTAATCTGCTCTATCTGCTCCACTCCCTGCGCTGCCATGTACCTGCCAAAACGCTCTGTTCCGTCCACATAGTAGCGGACGGTGCCTGCTGCCAAACGTCGTTCGGTGTTGACGTATGTGGCAAATAGTTGTATGGCCTCATCTATTTTCACAACTGCAAAGATACGCATTTTTTTTATACCAAAAGTTAAATTCAGCAAAAAAAATCCCTCGCATGTGGTAAATCCCTATCAGCCTATTCCTTAGCCTCTAATCCACCGTCCCAACATTTCCCCCTCCTTTCCCTTTCACTACGGCGCTCCTTTATATCCACTATATGAACGGGAAAGAAGCGGATGGAGACTAATCAAGATGCTTCGCTGCTGGGGATAGACGGCATGTTTAGTTGATGAAGAGTTGCATTAGACTTATGTATTAGTTAGCTGATGGTCAGTTTCAAATGTAGTTTATCGATCAAGGTGATTTTTTGTAGAATAGAAATAAAAATGTATTTTTGCAGATAGGAATAGGTTGTTCTATTGGAATTAATTACATTATTACTAAATTGTTACAACTATGAAACGTTTGCTCTTTTTGTTGGCTTTTATTGCTGTGGGGCTCAGTGCTTGGTGCAATGGCGACCCTGTGGCAAGGTTCTCTGCCCTCACCCTCTCGCGCAATCCCGTGGGAGTGCATGTGCCGGAGGTGCAGTTGAAGGACGAGCACCTGACCATCATTCCTTTAGGGCGTTATGTGGTGGTACGGGTCGAATACCTGCTGTTGAACACCAGCAAGAAGGATTTTGATGACCTCCCCTATGGTTTCCCGATTGACTACTACCGCCAGGGCAATGAGCGGTGGGTTAGTCTGGACGGAATATCTGAGAAGGTGGCCGAAGTGGGTTGGCGCGATGATTACGTGAGCGAGGTCTTTTTCACACTCAACGGCATACAGTTGCCCTTCCAAGTATCGGCCGACAGCATCCTGCTCGCAGGGCATCCTCTCATTAGTCCAGAGGAGGCGGCTGCTGACAAGTCGGGTGAACTATTCGATAACAGGCTCGACAGTATTGACTATAATCTCTACCAGTATGAGAGTGATTTAATGCGGCGCTGGTACTACACCCGACTGAAGCTTCCCGCAGGGAGGGCGGCGCATTTGGTAGTGCAGTATCGCATTGAGAGCCAGTGCTACTTGTCATTGGGGCAGCAGAATTCGCGAATTGCTTTCGACTATGGCCATTGCCAGTTTGCCTACGATTTTTCGCCCGCCTCCTATTGGGGCAATGGCTTGGCCGAGACCTTCGATGTCAGGGTCGACGCTTCGCGTGTTGAGTTGATAGTTCCACCTTTTACTGACACTATTGCGGCTCCGACGGGGCTGCCCATGGCTAGTCGGGGCAAGGGGCATTGGCACTATACTGCTCGTAACTTCGACCTAGCCAAGGCCGAGCCCTTGCGGCTGAATTACCATATTGGGCGGGAACGGTCGGGCGTGGTGGAGCATTTCAACTACCGCGTTGCTCCCAGCCGCTACACACTCAGCGTGAGCGGGGCCGACCCCAAGTATCCGACAGCCAACCTGTCCGACATGGACCTGGGCACTGCCACAGTGCTGCGGCCAGACAAGGACGACTCGATCTATATCACCATACGGTTTAAGGAACCCACCAATGTGAGGACTATAGTCTTCTACAACGGTTACTGCAAGAGTGCCGCAACATGGCAGAACAACAGCCGCGTGGAGAGCATGATGGTGTGCGAGTCCGGCAAGAAGTACCCTATTTTTTGTGAGTACCATAATCCCTCGCCGGGTTATTTCCGTGGGTGGCAGTATCTTCCCAAAAAGCTTATTGCCGATGTTCCCGAGAGTTTCACGTGGCAAGGACTGACCGACGTGGCCGAGGTGATTCAGCGGTCGGACTATGATTCACCCGACCCAGTCACCGAAATCCACTTCGCCATTGCCTCAGTGGTCAAGGGGAAGAAGTACGACGATGTCTGTGTTTCGGAAATAATTTTGTTGGAATAGGGCTCAGGCCTGCTGCATTGGGTCATATTCTTGTAGAGAACTGATTATCAAATAAATTGTTAAATCACTTGTGGGATTCAAAGAAAAGTTGTATCTTTGCACGCTTTTTTGTGTTGCCCTAGCCATAGGGTAAGTAATATTATATTAGAAAATTAATTAGATGAAAGCGCTTATATTCTTCGTCAGTTTGTCGCTGTTGGTGGTGACGCACGAGTTGGGCCACCTGCTGTTGGCCAAATTGTTCCATACGCGTGTCAGGCGGTTCTATGTGTTTTTCAATCCTTTGTTTTCGATTCTGAAAGCCAAGAAGTTCGACGGCAAGTGGCATTTCCTTTTCTTCAATAAGGAAACCCCCGAGTCGTGGGATGAGAAGAACCTGAAGCCCGAGGACCAGAACAACACCTTGTGGGGGTTGGGCTGGGTGCCGCTGGGCGGCTACTGCGACATAGCAGGCATGATTGACGAGACTAAGGACGCCAAGGATTTGGAGAGCACGCCCCAGCCCTGGGAGTACCGTTCCAAACCTCGCTGGCAGCGGCTGTGCATCATTTCGGGCGGCGTGGTGGTCAATTTCATCTCCGCCCTGATTATCTATGCGGGCATCTTTGCCCATTGGGGAACCGACGAGCTGCCCCTACAGAATGCCCCGCTGGGCTATGCCTATACCGAGGTCCTTTTGGACGAAGGCTTTCAGAATGGCGATATTATCTATGCCATTGACGGTGAGAAACAGACCGACCTGACCGATGCTTCGCAGAAATTGATTCTCGATTCCCCGAAGGTTGTCACCGTTATGCGAGGCGATAGTCTGGTGGATTTGAACATTAGCAAAGATCTCCTTTCCAAGTTGGCTTCAGAAAACCCCAAGGAACTCATTTCGGTGCAATACCCATTCGTCATCAAGGACTTTGCGCCCGGTTCGGTCGGTAAGCGTTATGGTTTGATGATTGGTGACAGCCTGGTGAGCATCTGTGGCCGCCCCACTCGGACGGCGGAAGACTTCACCACTACGCTGGGCGATTACAAGAACGACAGTGTGTTGATTGGGCTGTATCGCAATCATCAGTATGTCGAGGTCCCGGTTCTGTTGCACAAAGACGGAAAATTGGGTATCTATGCCCAGGACGATATGTCGAAGTTGTTTGATGTGGTGCATGTGGACTACACGCTGTGGCAGGCAATTCCTGCGGGCATCAAATACGGGTGGGAGACCCTGACCACCTATGTCTCTTCGCTTAAGATTCTCTTTACTAAAGGCGGCACCAACAGTTTGGGTGGTTTCATCTCTATGGCCAGTCTCTTCCCCGATACGTGGGATTGGCACCGGTTCTGGAACCTCACTGCTCTGCTGGCCGTGGTCCTGGCTTTCATGAATATTATTCCCATTCCTGGCTTGGACGGCGGGCATATTGTCATTACCTTGTGGGAGATGATTACCCGCAAACCTGTGAGCGAAAAGGTGTTGAGCGTGATTCAGAATATAGGGCTGGGACTGCTGCTGCTCTTGCTGGTGGTGGCCAATGGAAATGACCTAATCAAGCTATTCAACGGTTGGTTTTGATAAGTAGATGAAGAAGCTGGACAAGCTGATACTGAAGTCCTTCCTAGGCCCGTTGCTGCTGACTTTCACCATTGCGGTGTTTGTCCTGTTGATGCAGTTTGTGTGGAAGTATATCGATGATTTGGTGGGCAAGGGGTTGGAATTCAGTATCATTGCGCAATTGCTCCTCTATGCTTCGGCCACCTTTGTGCCCATGGCTCTGCCCATTGCGGTCTTGTTTGCCTCCATCATGACCATGGGCAATTTTGGTGAGAAGTATGAACTGATTGCCATTAAGGCGGGCGGCATTTCGCTGCGAAGGGTGATGACGCCGATGGCCTTTGTGGCGGTCTTTTTGATGGGTATTGCTTTCTATTTTTCCAATAATGTGCTGCCGGTGGCCATGTATAAGTACCGGACCACCCTTTATGATGTCCAGCGCAAGAAGCCGGCCGTGAGCATCCGCCCCAGCGAGTATTACGACGAGATCGATGGTTATGTGATACGTGTCAATGGGAAGGACCCCGACGGGCGTACCCTGCGCGACATCATCATCTACGACCATTCCGAGGGCATCAACCGCACCAATATCATCGTGGCCGACCACGGCTACATGCAGTCCACCCCAGATGACAAATACCTGGTCTTTACGCTCAAGAATGGCTATACCTATAGCGAACCCCAGGACGGCGAGTTTCATGACTCGCGTCCGCTAACAAGTATTGGATTTGACGAGCAGGAACTGACTTTCGATATTTCAAGTTTCGCCTTTTCTAAGTCGGACGAGCAGTTCTTTGCCGGGCACTATCAGATGCTGAATGTCTTTCAGTTGGACTCCATGGTGGGAGTGTTGGAGGATCAGTTGGAGTTTAGGTACGTCGAATTCGAAAAAAGCATTGTCAATAAGATGAGGGTGTACCAATATCACCTAAATCATCAGGGTGACAGCACTGCCTATCTGGATGTGGCCAGGTTGATTGCCGACACAACAGCGGATGTCCGCAGCCGTGTCTACGAGCAGGCCAGGATGCAGCTGCAAGGTTCAATATCTGACGTGCAGATGTATCAGGCAATGATCGACTCCGACAAAGAGTATATCAACAGGCATTATATCGAGTGGATGCGCAAGTACACACTCTCAGTGGCCTGTCTTCTGCTTTTCCTGATTGGTGCCCCCTTTGGTTCCATTGTGCGCAAAGGAGGTCTCGGCATGCCACTAGTTGCCTCGGTGATTTTCTTCGTCATGTATTATGTCATTGGCATGATTAACGAAAAATCTGTCCGTGAGAGTGCCATGGGTCCCATAGGCATGTGGATTTCAACCTTTGTATTCATACCTATAGGGGCTTTGTTGACGTGGCAGGCCACCACCGATTCCAGCCTCTTCGATTTGCATACTTGGAAACGCTGGCTGAAGATAAAGGAAAAGGTGAAATCTGATATAGAAAGCAGAAGTTCTTCCCCACAGGTTGATGAGTAAGATGTGGCAGAGGTGTGGTCCCGCTCACTTCTTTTCTTCAAAAGAGCGTACCTCTTCTTGGAAATGTTGATTTGCCTTGCTGAGTGCCGAGTCGGCATTTATGCCGCGGTTGTGGGCCCAGTGGATGAGGCCAAACAGCAACTGGCCGAATTGCTCTTCCGTCATATTCTCGTTCAGCTCTAATGATTCTTCGGGCATTTGAAAGCCGATTCCAGCGGCTTTCTCCTGCAACCGCACAGCCTTTACCAGCGGTGGAAGAGAGGCTGGCACCCCCTCCAGGACCGACTTCCGGCCTTCGTGCATCTTTATCTGTTCCCAACTCTCGCCGTGATAGTCGTCCTTGTGGAAGATGAAGGGGTGGCGGTCGATTAACTTCTGATGGATGGCATCCAAAACATCTGCCGTGCTGAACCGCCCTTCCTCTTGGGCTATCTTGCAGTAGAAAAGCAGGTGCATGAAAAGGTCGCCGAGTTCTTTCTTCATCTCGTTGTTGGCCTTTTCGCACCTCTCATTTGGGGTGGAGAGAATCTTCAGGATTGCCTCGCTCAGCTCGTAAGTCTCTTCAATGGTGAGGTATCGTAGGCTCCCCATTGTCTGCACCCTATCCCAAGGACATTCTTTACGGACAACGTCCAGTGTCTCATTGAGGCGTACAAAGGCATCGATAGTCTCTTGGTTCATAGGCGGCGCACCTCCTCAATGCCTTCAATGGACTTGATGTTGCTGATAAGTTGGGTGAGGTTGTCTAAGTCCAGCACATACAGCATGATGATGCCTCTCACCACCCCTTCCACCGCCTCCAGGGTGATGGCGCGCATGTTAAGGTTCATCTGGTTGCTCACTATCTGGGTAATATCGGTCAGCAGTCCTTTGCGGTCGATGGCCGTGAATGCAATGCCCGACATCAGCGACACATGTTCGCCTGGACGCCAACGAGCCCGCACAATGCGGTTCTCATGGTTGGCCATCTCGTCCATGGCTATCTTGCAGTTGGTGCGGTGGACCATGATTTTCCCGTCGGTGACAATGCCTACCACATGGTCGCCCTGCACAGGGTTGCAGCAGGGGGCTGGTACAGTAGAGTAGCGTTCGTATTCCTTGTCCAGGAGGAACGACTGCTGCCCATTGTCACCGCGGATGGCGGTGCTGTTCTTCTCAAAAATAGAACCGTATTCGCCCAGGAAGTAGTCGTTGTGGCCGTCAAGGTTGATGCGGCCAAAACTGTGGGCTATGTCCTGTTCGGTGATAGTCCCCATGGCCAACTGGAAGTAGAGGTCCGTCTCGCTTTTCAGATTCAGGAAACGCTTTATCTGACCCAAATTGGCGGGGGTATTCTGCAGGTGCAGTTTCTGCAGGATGCTTTCCAGGCGTTGCTCACCCTCCTCTCTATAGCCCTTGCGTTGGCTGCGCAGAAAGTCTTTCAATGCCTCTTTGGCGCGAGCGGTGTTGGCATAGTTCACCCACTCGTCGGTGGGGCGGATTTTAGGGCTGGTAAGGATCTGGACCTGCTCTCCGGCACGCAGTTTGTAGCTGATGGGCTGCACCTTTCCGTTCACTTTGGCCCCAATGCAGTGCAGACCCAAGTCGGAGTGGATGCTGAAGGCAAAGTCCAGCACCGTCGAGTGGGCAGGCAGTTTGCGCATATCGCCCTTGGGGGTGAAGAGGTAAATCTCCTTGGTGTAGAGGGTCTCCTTGAATTCCTCCACCAGGTCGAGGGCGCTCTTCTCGGTGTTCTCCAGTGTGCTGCGTATCTGCTGCAGCCACACCTCCACCGGGCTGTTGGAAATATTCTCTTCGGGGTGCGCCTCCTTGTACAGGAAGTGGGCAGCCATTCCCTTCTCGGCAATCATGTCCATGCGCTCGGTGCGAATCTGAATTTCCACCCATTGCCCTATGGGGGTCATGACCGTGGTCTGGAGCGACTCGTAGCCGTTGGTCTTGGGCGTGGTAATCCAGTCGCGAAACCGTGTGGGGTCGGGCTTAAACTCAGTTGAAATAAGCGAATATACCTTGAAACACTCCTCCTTTTCTTTTGACAAAGGAACGTCCAGTATGATGCGCATAGCGTAAAGGTCGAAAATCTGGTCGAAATTCACCCCCTTGCGCTCCATTTTCTTCCAACAACTATATACCGACTTGATTCGGGTCTTGATTTTGTATTTGTAGCCGTTGTCTTCGAGCATCTTGATGATAGGCTCCTTAAGGCAGCGGTTCAGTTTCTCGCCAGTCCCCTTCTCTCGTTTCTTGTCAATCAAGGCGGCAATTTCGTTGTATTTGACGGGGTTGGTGTATTTCATCACCAACTCTTCCAACTCGGTTTTGATGGTATAAAGTCCCAAGCGGTGGGCCAGAGGGACGTAAAGATAGTGTGTCTCCGACGAGATGGCCAGTTTCTTGGTGTCCGACATGGACTCCAAGGTGCGCATGTTGTGCAGCCGGTCGCACAGTTTGAGGAAGATGACGTAGGCATCGTTGCACATCGAGAGCAGAATCTTGCGGTAGTTCTCGGCCTGCTTGGAGTCCGTCTGCTGCAAAATCTTCACGTCGTTGATTTTGGTCACGCCGTCCACTATGACTGCCACCCGGTCGCCAAAGATGGTCCTAATCTGGTCCAGACTTATGTCCGTGTCTTCCACCACATCGTGCAGCAATGCGCAGATGGCCGCAATGGGGCCCAACCCCACTTCTTTCACGGCAATGAGGGCCACCGCCAGGGGATGAAAGATATAGGGCTCACCCGATTTGCGACGGGTGCCTGCATGGGCGCGGTTGGCCACGGAAAAGGCCCTAAATATCTCCTCCTCCTCGTCGCCCGAGATAGGGTAGTTGTTGCGGCAGGCGGCAATCAGTTCCTCATACTTTGCCTGAATCTCCCGTTCCTCTCGTTTCTCGTCAATTACATACATACCTCAAATAAAAAAGGCTCTAGTTTGATAAAAGACTGATTTTTAGCAGCCTCGAAGAGGCTGAATCTCAATAACCCCACACAATGAAGGGGTCGCGACCAGAGGGAGCAACCCTATATTGGGTCGCGACCA
>ODAI014236575.1_pt1 | contig 48405 bp, 34 predicted proteins | sample 1539321 | NCBI WGS metagenome assembly ODAI01 (sample SAMN02144231, study PRJEB22623) | gut metagenome | biome: sheep rumen | host: Ovis aries | place: New Zealand
GCGAAGAGCATACTTGTTTAGAGCTGCACGCTTCATCCCATAAATGTCCTCTATCTGCTTGGCATTATACCAGTCTTTCAGGTCGTACTGCACGAGCAGTTCAGCGAAATGCACGTCAACGTCTTTCTTTTTCCAGAAAGTCCTTCTCCCTTCAATGATTTGGGGAATGCCGAACTGTTCACATCTGCGGAATACCGTTCGCTTACTGATCTTGAATTTCTCCATCATCTCTTTGAGGGAATAATAGTCATTATGAGTTTTCTTTCCCTTTTGGATGTTGCCTCGCTTCTTATAGGATGGGGCTTCATCGAAGAGTTTTTCAATGTCGCTCCTTCTGATGATGGTCTTTCCTCGAAATTGTTTTGCCTTCAGTTCATGTTGCCCAAGATAATTGTAGATAGTACTTCGGCAAACGCCAAGAAGCTCTGCAGTCTCTAACGGAGACAGAAACTGTTTATCCTTCAGCGTGTCATTGAACTGCTTCTTCTCGTCAACTCTTCTTGATAAGGTACTCAAATCGATAGTGCTGTCGGGAGGTGTGCACTTGCCTGATTGCACATTTCTCTTGTACCTATAAGCCTGATTGCAACATTTATTGCTGCAAAATCTTGCTGTGACCATCTGACCAATGAAGGTTTTATGACACCATTCGCATTTCTTAACTATTTCCATATGTCCTATTTTGTATGTTATTATTCCTGTTTCCTGTCCAACTCTGTCCAAGTCTGTCTAAATGTGTCCAAATGTGTCCAATGTGTGCCACGCGAGGACATCGTTTAGCAATCCAATGGTGTCCAACGTGTGCCAGTCGGAGACATTGAGTGAGCATGTGCCAACGTTGGGATTTTCCCAAACGTACAAATAACGTACAAAAATGAGCGAAAAAAATATCATCAACGATTAACGCTGATGATATGACGAGTGTGGATATTGTTGGAAATGAACGATTTAGTCATATCGAGTAATATCGAGTGATGACCGTTAATCGTATTCTATTTTCCGATGCAAAAGTTTTTAAAGATATTTCGTAATACTTCTGGGGTAGTGATTTGTCCTTTCCCGGTGATTTCGGAAAGGTCAGCAAGAACCTGGCGAAGGTCTTCAGCAACAAGGTCTCCACTGAGTTGTTGGGCTAAACTCTCTATCACATGTGTAAGATTGTCATGGGCACACATGAGGGCTTGGTAGTGACGGGCAGAAGTTACTATTACATCGGAATCGGAGAGGGTAGGGATATTGACGGATTGACAGATAGCCGATTGAAGTTGGTCGATGTTGAGGTTTTGCTTAGCAGAGATGCGTATAAATGATGCATGAGGAATAGAGAATGAAGAATCACATGAAGCTAAAGAATCACTTTCTTTATCGATTTTGTTTCTTATGACTATCAGAGATTTACCACTACATCTTTCTTGTATTTCTTTAATCTCTTCATGGGTCGGTTGCTTGTCGATGAGCCAAAGGACTATGCGGGCTTTGGCTATGGCTTGATAGGTACGGTCGATACCGATCTGCTCTATAGCATCTGTTGTCTGTCGAATGCCAGCCGTGTCGATGAAGCGGAAAGTTATGCCATTCAGGTCGATGGCGTCTTCGATGGTGTCTCGTGTAGTTCCATGAATATCTGAGACGATGGCTCGCTCATCATGGAGAAGCCGGTTGAGCAGAGTTGACTTACCAACGTTTGTCTTGCCGACAATGGCTACCGGAATGCCTTTCTTCAGGGCTTGTCCCATTTCGAAAGACTGAGCAAGTTTGGTGATATGTTTGTCAATTTTATTGGCAAGCTCTGTCAGTTCCTTCCTGTCGGCAAACTCCAGGTCTTCATGGTCGGAGAAATCGAGTTCGAGTTCAAGAAGAGAAGTGAGCTTGAGAAGTTGTTCGCGCAGGTTTGCAAGTTCTGAAGAGAAGTGTCCTCTCAGTTGGCTCATAGCCATCTGATGTGTGGCTTTGTTGGTGGAGGCAATGAGGTCGGCAACGGCTTCTGCCTGTGTCAAATCGAGTTTTCCATTAAGGTAGGCTCTCATGGTATACTCTCCAGGTTTTGCCATACGGCAACCGTTTCGGATGAGCAGGTCGAGTATGCGACTGACGATATAAGCGGAGCCGTGGCATGAGATTTCCACACTATCTTCTCCGGTATAGGAGCGTGGTGCACGGAATACTGCCACCATCACTTCGTCGATGATTTCGGAACCATCGGTAAGGCGAGTGTAATGAATTGTATTTGCAGCACTATCCGTGAAGCATGAGGTACAGATGGTGCTGACGACAGAGATTGCAGAAGGACCGCTGACACGTATTACGGCGATAGCACCACCTGTCGCTGTTGCCAGCGCACAGATGGTGTCTTCTCCTGTCCATGTTTGCTCCAGATTTGTTTCCATCGGTTATATCCTGTCAAGTACTTTTTTAATGAGCGTATCGATACTGTTTTTGTACTCGGTGTTCATCTCCTTGGCATAGCGGTTGGCGATGACCATGCAGCAAGTCATAGCCCGATGGCCGAGGAGAGAGGCAAGACCTGCAAGAGCGGAAGACTCCATTTCGAAGTTGCAGATGCGCATTCCGTCGTACTCGAAAGCTTCAATCTTCTCGTTTTGTTCTGGATCTGCAATTTCGGCACGAAGTTGCCGGCCTTGTGGTCCGTAGAAGCCTCCGCATGCAACGGTATAGCCACGTACCATGTCGTCGCCTGCAATCTGATTGATCAGGTCTTGGTCGGCAACAGCCACGTATGGAGCCCCTTTAAGAGGATCCCACTGCATGTGCTTCTTGAACGCCTCTTCCAGTTGGAGGTCGCATACGTCATTACGTCCGGCGTAGTAGTTGAGAAGTCCATCGAATCCTATGCTCTTGACACTTGCCACGAAACTGCCAGTAGGAGTGAACGGCTGAAGTCCGCCACACGTACCTATGCGCACTAAGGTAAGGGTGCGATGGTTAGTCTTTTCCGTTCTGGAAGCGTAGTCGATGTTAGCCAGCGTGTCTAATTCGTTGACAACAATGTCGATGTTGTCGCATCCGATACCATGCGACTGGCATGTGATCCGCTTACCCTTATATGTTCCTGTGATGGTGTGGAACTCACGACTACTGACCTCACACTCTTGTGTGTCGAAATGAGCCGCAACGGTGTTGACACGAGCCGGATCACCCACAAGAATGACCTTGTCGGCAAGTTGTTCCGGCTTCAGATGAAGGTGGAAGCAACTTCCGTCTTCATTGATGATGAGCTCCGACGGAGCAAAATACTTATCTTTCATGGTTGTATGGTTATGTTGATTAGATTATATTTTCCACCATTAGGGTTAGGTATTATTCGTTCATGAGGAAAGCCTTGAATTCAGCAAAGTCCTTCGACATCTCGATGCTCTGCTTCTTGCCTTTCATGAAAGCTGCCAGCCGTTCTGGAATCTCAACGTCTATGTTGTCAATAGCATCCACCTTCTCCTTGAACTTAGCCGGATGAGCTGTTTCGCAGAAGATGCCAATCTCCCCTGGTTTCAATTGGTCTTTCAGCGCCTGATAGCCGCATGCACCATGAGGATCGAGGATGTATCCCGTCTGCTTATAGCATGTGCGCATGGTTTCCTTGATTTGCTCGTCGGAATAGGTAGCTCCGCTGATGAGCGAAGTGATGAGCTGGTGGGTAGACAAGTCTTTGTTTTCTGGTGTTCTCAAGTCTTCACGCGTATACAGGTCTATGATACGTGCGAAGTTGCTGGGGTCTCCTACATCCATAGCGTTGGCAAGCGTCTGCTTGGTAGGCTTCGGCTCGTATTGTCCTGTCTGTAGGTATTTGTAGAAGATGTCGTTAGCATTGTTGGCAGCTATGAAACGTTTGACGGGTAGTCCCATCTGATGCCCGAAGAGAGCAGAACAGATGTTGCCGAAGTTGCCCGACGGAACACACATGACGATTTGACTATTTGACGATTGTGCAATGATTTTCTTCAGACGCGCATAGGCATTGAAATAATAGAAAGCCTGCGGAAGGAATCGTGCCACGTTGATGCTGTTGGCAGATGTCAGGCGCATGTGCCGGTTCAGTTCTTCGTCCATGAACGCATTCTTCACCAAAGCCTGACAGTCGTCGAATACACCATCGACTTCGATAGCGGTGATATTCTTACCAAGGGTGGTGAACTGACTCTCCTGAATCTTGCTCACTTTGCCCTTGGGATAGAGCACATAGACGTGGATTCCGTCAACACCCAAGAAACCGTTTGCCACGGCAGAACCAGTGTCTCCGCTGGTGGCAACAAGTACGTTGATGGTTTCGTTTTTGGGGGGTGTGGAAATGCCACAACAGACGGAACGGTCGGAGGGGTTCTTAAGGAAATATTGCAGGAGACGCGCCATGAAACGTGCACCAACATCCTTGAAGGCAAGTGTAGGTCCGTGGAAAAGCTCCAGGGCATAGATATTCTCCTCAACCTTAACGATGGGACAATCGAACGACAGGGTGTCATAGACGAGGTCTTGCAAGGCATCGTTGTCAACATCTTCACCAAAGAAATTAGCCGCTACGTTGTAGGCGATGTCCTGGAAGGACATGTCTTGAATGTTGTCGAAGAAAGCCTTGGGAAGCGGCATGATACGCTCAGGCATATAGAGTCCGCGGTCCTCAGCGAGTCCTTTCACCACCGCCTTCTCTAATGTGGCAATGGGAGCTTTGTGGTTGGTGCTATAGTATTTCATCTTTCTTTTATTTGTTTTGCTGTTGAATCTTGTTAATTGGTGGGTATTCTTTTTTAACCTATGCTCATGAACGCCTGCATGAACTCATTGAGTTTCAGCAAGCCATAGGAACCTCCGACACAACTTACCTCATCGTATTGCCGCACATCGTCGGCTTCTATGCCAGGGTACCAGAAGAGGAACGGTACGGGCTTGCCTACGTGTATGCGAAGTTCAACTGGGGTGAGATGGTCAGGTAACACGGCTATACATACGGGTTCCTCATGCGATCCGTCCATCTGACCGCTTTCTGTTTTCGCCATTTCTATCCATTCCACGATGGGTTTGATAAGCCTTTGGTCAAGAAATTCAATGGTCTTGAGTTTCAAGTCAAGGTCACCGTCATGTCCCGCTTCGTCACTTGCCTCTACATGTACAAAGACGAAATCATCAGTCTTCAGAGCTTCTATTGCCGCCTGCGCCTTTCCCTCGTAGTTGGTGTCGGCAAGACCAGTAGCTCCCGGCACCTTGATGATGCGAAGACCAGCATACTTGCCGATGCCCTGAATGAGGTCTACGGCAGAGATGACGGCACCAGTTTTAATTTGCGGATATTGTTCCATGAGCGTCTGCATAGACGGCCGGTATCCTCCTGACCAAGGCCAGATGCTGTTGGCTTGCCGTTCGCCACGCTTTGCACGCTCGATGTTGTAAGGGTGACGGGCAAGCAGTTCCTGAGACTTCAGGATGAGCTCGTTGAGGAGTTCAGCGGTTGCTTCGGGGGAGAGACGAGCGGGGGAGGGGGTTGCGATAGAATCGCAACATACGGAACTGGAGGGAGAGGGTGCGATGGAATCGCGACAAACGGGACAGGGGGTTACCAATAACGGGCGCCAGGGTTCGTTGGGATGATCGTGAGGCGGGTTGCAAACGATGTTTTTATTGCCGCCCTTGATCACGAGCAGGTGACGGTATTGAATGCCACAGATGAACTTCACCCGTTCAAAATCCTCAGGACAAGCGTCGCCTAATAATTGTCGCTCACGCTCATTTATAGGTTTTGCAAGATTCTCGTTCAGATAGTCGATAAGCACACGTGCATCTTCCGTCTGAAGATTTCCCCCATTGTGAGTGATGATTCGTCCTTCAGAGAGCGTGATGATGTTACAACGAATGGCGAAGTCGTCAGGAGCCATGTCGTAGCCAATGCTTGCCGCTTCCAAAGGTCCACGTCCTTCGTATACCTTGTTCAGATCGTAACCGAGAATGGCGGTATTAGCCACCTCAGAGCCAGGTGGAAATCCTTCCGGAACGGTGATGAGCCTTCCGCAACGTCCCTCGCGTGCCAACCTGTCCATCATGGGTTTGTTTGCCGTTTGCAGAAGTGTTTTACCTCCCAGTCGTTCAACCGGCAGGTCAGCCATTCCGTCACCTAATATAATAATATGTTTCATTCTTTTTTATATCCTTTTATTTATTCCTAGCCTTTCTAGTATCTCTAGCCTTTCTAGTATTCCTCGTATTACAAGGCTTCCGTTTTATATATTGGCAATACTCATGATATTGGCAAAGACACCTGCGGCGGTAACGCTGGCACCGGCACCATAGCCTTGTATCTGCATGGGATATTCCTTGTAACGCTCGGTGGTGAGCAAGACGATGTTGTTGGAGCCTTCAAGGTTGTAGAACGGATGATTGGAAGCGACCTCCTGAAGCGATACACTCGTCTTACAGACGGGCTTTCCCTCAGCAGGGTTGTTCCTGTCCGATACGCTGTTTCCTGCCGGCAAGAGTTCCATCTTGGCAACGAATCTCCAGCGTTTACCTTCGCTTTCGAGCACCTTGCGGCGTTCCTCGAAGTCAGCATCAAGTTGCGGCAGTTCCTTCCAAAAATCGTCCAGGCTTCCATTGAAATACTCGTCAGGCACGAAGAGATGTTTCTCCACATCTTCCTGTTCCACCTTATAGCCAGCCTCTCGCGTGAGGATGACCAGTTTCCGGATGACATCTTTACCACTAAGGTCAATGCGCGGGTCAGGTTCAGAATATCCCTGTTCCTTTGCCCGTCTGACGGTTTCCGAGAACGGTACATCGGCACCAATCTCGTTGAAGATGAAGTTGAGCGTTCCCGACAGCACCGCTTCTATCTTCAGGATTTGGTCACCGGAGTTGCGCAGGTCGTTGATGGTGCCGATGATAGGCAAACCAGCTCCCACGTTGGTTTCAAACCGGAAGAAGACCCCTCGGCGTAATGCCGTCTTTTTCAGTTCAATATACTTGTCATACTCCGACGAAGCCGCAATCTTGTTGGCTGCCACGACAGAGATGTTGTGTTCAAGGAGTGTCTGATAGAGAGCTGCCACCTCCTTCGATGCCGTACAATCTACAAAGACCGAGTTGAAGATGTTCATGTTCAGCACGTCCTCGCGCAACTTCTCAGGCGAACTTGGTTCAGAAGCCTTCAGCAGTTCACGATAATTGTTGAGGTCAATGCCATCACGGTCGAAGATTGCATTCTTAGAGCTGGCTATTCCCACGACGTTCAGTTTCAATCCGTTGCGCCGTTTCAGCTCTTCATATTGCGAACGAATCTGTTCGATGAGCTTTCCGCCCACCGTACCAACTCCGCAAATGAAGAGGTTCAACACCTTATATTCAGAGAGGAAGAACGAGTCGTGGAGCACGTTGAGCGACTTGCGCAAGAATCGCGAGTCAACAACAAACGAGATGTTTGTCTCTGACGAGCCTTGGGCGCATGCAATCACACTGATGCCGCTTCGTCCCAACGTTCCGAACAGCTTGCCGGCGATACCCGGCGTATGCTTCATGTTCTCTCCGACGATGGCGATAGTGGCCAATCCGCTTTCGGCATGCATGGGGAACATCGCTCCCGTCTCTATCTCCTTGGCAAACTCTTCGTTCAGCACGTCAACAGCTTTCCGTGCATCCTCGTCGCGCACACCAATGCTGGTAGAGTTCTCTGACGACGCCTGCGCCACCATGAAGACACTAATGCCATGGGAAGCCAGAGCGGTAAAGATGCGCTGGTTCACTCCGATGACTCCCACCATAGCCAATCCTGTCACGGTGATGAGCGTCGTACCCTTGATGCTCGAAATACCCTTGATGGGCTTCCGGTCGTTGTCTATATGGTCTTTGATGAGCGTACCGGGATGGTTGGGGTTGAAGGTGTTCTTCACCTTGATGGGTATGTTCTTGATGCAGACGGGATAGATGGTAGGCGGATAGATGACCTTTGCACCAAAGTTGCAGAGCTCCATCGCCTCGACGTAGGAGAGTTCGTTGATGGTGTATGCGGTCTTGATGACACGTGGATCTGCGGTCATGAACCCGTCGACATCCGTCCAAATCTCCAGCACCTCGGCTCCGAGTGCCGCAGCTATGATGCTTGCCGTATAGTCGCTGCCTCCACGTCCCAGGTTGGTTGTCTCCATAGAGTCTCGGTCGCGCGAGATGAAGCCCGGTACCACGCTCACCCGCGGCATGTCTTCAAACGTTTCCTTTACCAATCTGTAGGTGAGCTCTGCATCCAGCGTATTCTTTCCGTTTTTCTTCTCCGTGCGTATAAAGTCGCGGGCATTCATGCGCCTGGCACCACGGATGAGCGTCGCCACGATGTTGGACGAGAGACGTTCACCATAAGACACGATGGCATCTTGCGTCTTTGCGCTGAGGTCGTGGATGAGGAATACACCGAAGTAGATGGAACGCAACTGCTCTAACAATGCGTCCACCTTATTAAAAAGAATTTCCTGATCGCTGGTGTCGGTGATGATGGCATCTATCATCTGGTGATGCCGGTCGACGATGGCGTCAAACTCCGTCTTCCACCGTTCATCGCCCTGCTGGGCAAGGTGAGAGGTCTCAATCAGCTTATCGGTAATGCCACCGAGGGCACTTACAACAACAATGACAGGCTGGTGCTTTGCCTCGTTCTCAACAATGTGCTTCAAACTCAGAATGCTCTTTACGGAACCCACGGATGTTCCGCCGAATTTTAAAACTTTCATCTTTCGAATGTACTTTGTTAATATTAATGCTGCCCTGAAACAAACAGGGAATCACACAACTTGGTTGCAAAATTATGAAGAAATAGACGAAACGCAAAGAAAAAAGCCGTTTTTTTGTATCAATCGGCGAAAACCACTACCTTTGCGGCTGAGAAAGGGAGGAAAAGAAAGGGGGGAAGGGAGGAAGGGAGAAAGGGAGGAAGAGAAAAATAACAAGAAGATGATACAGGAATACCAATTACGCCTTCTGCCCCAACAGGCAGCCAACGAGCAGAGCATCGGTGAATATGTGGCACGCGAGAAGGGTATCGACGTGCGCACCATCCATGCCATACGCATATTGAAGCGTTCGATAGATGCCCGTCACCGCACCATCTACGTCAACCTGAAGGTTCGCGTTTTTGTCAATGAATTTCCTCAAGAAGAAGCCTACGTGCCTACGGAGTATCGCGACGTGAGCGATGCGCCGCAAGTGGTTGTCGTAGGTGCCGGTCCTGGCGGGTTGTTTGCCGCCCTCAAACTGATTGAGCTGGGGTTGAAGCCCGTTGTCCTGGAACGCGGGAAGGACGTACATGAGCGCAAGAAAGACCTGGCACGCATCAGCAAGGAGCAACGGGTAGACTCAGAGAGCAACTACTGTTTCGGCGAAGGTGGTGCAGGAGCCTATTCTGACGGGAAACTCTACACCCGTTCGAAGAAGCGCGGAAGTGTAGAGAAAATTCTGAATGTCTTCTGTCAGCATGGTGCATCGACCAACATTCTTGCCGATGCCCATCCGCATATCGGTACAGACAGGTTGCCGAGAGTGATAGAGAACATGCGGAAGACTATTCTGAACTGCGGTGGAGAGGTGCACTTCCAGACAAAGGTGACGGAGCTGATCGTTGCGACGGAGTCGCAACATACGGGACAAGGAAGGCGGAAGGTTGTGGGCGTAAGGGCTGGCGAACGCGAGTTCTTGGGACCCGTCATTCTGGCAACAGGGCATAGCGCACGCGATGTCTACCGCTACTTGGCAGATGCTGGCATTGAAATAGAGGCTAAGGGTATTGCCGTCGGTGTCAGGTTGGAACATCCTTCGCACCTCATCGATCAGATACAATATCACAACAAGCAGGGCAGGGGACGCTACCTGCCTGCCGCCGAATACTCGTTTGTGACGCAGGTAGAAGGACGTGGCGTCTACTCGTTCTGCATGTGTCCCGGCGGATTCGTCATCCCAGCCGCTACAGGCAACGAACAGATAGTAGTCAACGGCATGTCGCCTGCCAACCGTGGAACGCAATGGAGCAACAGCGGCATGGTGGTGGAGGTGAGGCCGGAAGACGTTTACGAGGAAGCCGGAATGTCTGGAATGTCCGGGGAATCCGGGATTTCCGGAGGAACCGGCAATGCGCTTGCCATGATGTATTTCCAGGAACAGCTGGAAAGGATGACGTGGCAGCAGGGCAACATGAAACAGACGGCTCCGGCTCAGCGTATGGCTGACTTCGTGAACGGACGGTTGTCTTACGATCTGCCCAGGAGTTCGTATGCTCCGGGGCTGATTTCAAGTCCGCTCCACTTCTGGCTGCCGCCGATGGTGGGCAAAAGGCTGCAAGCTGGTTTCAAGGCTTTCGGCAAGCAGGCACATGGGTTCCTGACCAACGAGGCGGTGCTGATAGCTGTAGAGACGCGCACCAGTTCACCTGTGCGCATCGTGCGCAGTGCGGACACCCTTCAGCATGTCGCGACAGAAGGGCTCTTCCCTTGCGGAGAGGGAGCGGGATATGCCGGTGGCATCGTGTCGGCAGCCATCGATGGCGAACGTTGTGCCGAGGCGTGCAAGGAGTATCTTACAGCTCGCTCTCCGGAATGTTGAAGGTAGTGACGTTCATGTCGCCCTTCTCATAGCCCATCTTCAGCCATTTCATGCGCTGTTCACTGGTGCCGTGGGTGAAGGATTCGGGCTGCACATAGCCCTGTTGCGTCTTCTGCAGGTAGTTGTCGCCAATCTGGTGGGCGGCTTTGATGGCAAGTGCCATGTCGTTATCTTCGAGTGAGCCGAACGCCTCATCTTCATAGTGAGCCCATACGCCGGCATAGTAGTCGGCAAGCAGTTCCAGGCGTACGCTGATTTTGTTGGCGCTCACTTTGTCGGTACTGCTCATCTGAGCGTGCGCCTTACCCAGTATGCCCAGCAGGTTTTCCACGTGGTGACCCACCTCATGGGCAATGACGTATGCACGCGGGAACTCCCCCTTGATGCCCAGCTGCTTCTCCATCTGCGTAAAGAAGGAGAGGTCTATGTACAACTTCTGGTCGCCTGAGCAGTAGAACGGTCCTACGGCAGCCGTGGCTCCTCCGCACGCACTCTGCACGCTGTTGGTGAAGAGCACGAGGGTAGGGGGCTGATAAGTGCGCCCCATCTCTTTGAAAACCGCACTCCAGATGTCTTCCGTCGAAGCCAGTATCTGCCGGCAGAACTTGGCTTGCGCCTGCTCTTCAGCCGAGAACTCACGCTGGACGTTCTCCGGCGTGGCTTCCTGGACCTGGGTCATCTGCTGACCTACGTTGTTGATGACATCGCCGATGTTGCCACCCATGAGCAGGGTGATGATGCCTACGATGATGATACCTCCGAGGCCCATGCCTGCCATCGACCCTCCGCTCATGCCGCGGCGGTCTTCCACGTTGTTGCTTTCTCTTCTTCCGTCGAGTCTCATAATTTTTTTGCTATTTTGGTTTTTATTGTTTTTGTCGAAGTGTGTCGATTAGGATATTGCAAAGGTACGCATAATTTTTGGAACCGCCAAAAACATAAGGACATATTTTGACTCAGAAGCAAAGGGGCAATGGAGAGGGGAAGGTTAACCCGATGTGGTCAAAATGACCATGACCACTTTGACCGCAAAAGAAAGCAAACAAAGACTTGTCGTACAGACGTGCAAAACGTATGGTTTCGGAGTGCAAAAGCATAGGTTTCGGAGCGCAAAACGCATGGTTTTGAGAGGCAAAAGCATAGGTTTCACATTAAAGACATTCATAATTTGGTGGTTAAAAATAAAATGTGTACCTTTGCACGTCTAAATATAAAAACGAGAAAATATCGCAATATGAACATTTCATTTAAGTGGCTCAAAGAGTATGTCGACTTCGACATGACACCCCAGGAGGTTGCCGACGCGCTAACCTCATGCGGATTGGAGGTGGACGCGCTGGAAGAAGTGCAAACCATCAAGGGAGGACTGAAAGGACTGTATGTAGGCAAGGTGCTGACGTGCGAGATGCACCCCAACAGCGACCACCTGCACGTGACGACGGTCGACTTGGGAAAAGGCGAACCCCAGCAGATTGTCTGCGGAGCGCCCAACGTGGCTGCCGGACAGAAAGTCATCGTGGCAGACCTCGGCTGTGTGCTCTACGACGGTGACAAGGAGTTCCAGATCAAGAAGTCAAAGCTCAGGGGCGTGGAGTCGCTGGGCATGATCTGTGCCGAGGACGAGATAGGCATCGGAACGTCGCACGACGGCATCATCGTCCTGCCCGACGATGCACCGGTAGGACAGCCTGCTGCCGAATACTACCACCTGGAGAGCGACTGGCTGATAGAGATTGACATCACCGCCAACCGCGCCGACGCGCTGAGCCACTACGGAGTGGCGCGCGACCTGTATGCATGGCTCCGAGCCAACGGCAAGGAGACAAGCCTGCACCGCCCGTCGTGCGACGAGTTCCAGGTAGACAACAACGACCTGCCCGTCGAGGTGACCATCGAGAACGCCGAAGCCTGCAAGCGCTATGCCTGCGTCTCGGTTACGGGCTGCGAAGTCAAGGAATCGCCTGAATGGTTGAAGAACAAGCTGAACGTCATAGGACTGCGTCCCATCAACAACATCGTCGACATCACCAACTACGTGATGATGGCTTACGGACAGCCGCTGCATTGCTTCGATGCCGACATGGTGACGGGGCACCACATCATCGTGAAAGACCAGAACGAGGGCAAGAAGTTCATCACCCTCGACGGTGAGGAGCACACGCTGGGCGAACACGACCTTGCCATCTGCAACGAGGAGGAACCCATGTGCATCGCCGGAGTCTTCGGAGGCAAGGGCAGCGGAACCTACGAGACGACGAAGAACGTGGTCTTGGAGAGCGCCTACTTCCATCCTACGTGGATACGCAAGTCGGCACGCCGCCACGGACTTTCTACCGATGCGTCGTTCCGCTTCGAGCGGGGCATCGACCCCAACGGTGTCATCTATGCCCTGAAGCAGGCTGCCATCCTCTGCAAGCAACTGGCTGGCGGTAAGGTCTCGATGCAGATTCGTGACGAATATCCCACGAAGATGGAGAACGCGAAAGTGTCTCTCAAATACGATTACGTCAACTCACTGATAGGAAAGGAGATAGGCAAAGACACCATCAAGAATATCGTCACCTCGCTGGAGATGCAGATTCTCAGCGAGACGGCTGAAGGAATCGAACTGGAAGTGCCCGCCTACAGGGTTGACGTTCAGCGCCCCTGCGACGTCGTAGAAGACATCCTGCGCATCTATGGCTATAACAATGTAGAAATTCCTACCCAGCTGAAGTCGTCGCTGGTGCTGCCTGAAGACGAAGACCGCAAGCACAAGCTGGAGAACCTCGTGGCTGAGCAGCTCGTGGGATGCGGATTCAACGAAATCCTCAACAACTCGCTCAGCAAACTGTCGTACTATCAGGACGAGAAAGAGGGGAAGAAGGGGAACGGAGAGAACGTGCTCGACAGCTTCCCCCTGAGCAAGACGGTGAGGGTCATGAACCCACTCTCGGCAGACCTCGGCGTAATGCGTCAGACGCTGCTCTTCGGAGGTATGGAGAGCATCCTGCGCAACGTGAACCGCAAGAGTCAGAACCTGCGCTTCTTTGAGTTCGGAAACTGCTATTATTTTAATGGTGAACGCGACGAAGAGGAGAACAACAAGCTAAAGAACGGCGAAGACGGCAGCCCCATCAAGGCCTATTCTCAGGAGTACCACCTGGGATTGTGGACAACGGGCAAGCGCGTAGAAGGCTCGTGGGCTCACCCCGACGAGGACGCTTCGTTTTATGAGCTGAAGGCATACGTCCAGAACGTGTTCCGCCGCATCGGTATACCGCAGGGCGCCGTCGTCATGGAGAAGTCGGGAAGCGACGTCTTCGACAAGGGACTGACACTCAAGAACCGCGGCGGAAAGGTGCTGGCAGAAATGGGTATCGTCAGCAGGAAAATCCAGAAGATGTTCGACCTCGACAGACCTGTCTTCTATGCCGACCTGAACTGGACGGCACTCATGAAGGCTACCAAGAAGTCGGAGGTGCTCTTCACGGAACTGTCCAAATATCCCAGCGTAAGCCGTGACCTCGCCCTGCTCATCGATAAGAACGTAGAGTTTGCGCAGGTGGAGCAGATTGCCCGTCAGACGGAGAAAAAACTACTCAAGAGCGTAGAACTGTTCGATGTATATGAAGGCAAGAACCTGCCTGCCGGCAAGAAGTCGTATGCCGTCAACTTCATCCTGCAAGACGAACAGAAAACCCTCAACGACAAGCAGATAGACGCCATCATGCAGAAGCTCATCGCCAACCTCAAGAAACAGCTGAATGCTGAACTGAGATAAGAAGAGGCCCACCCCTGACTCCTCCCGAAGGGAGGGGAACGAGGAAAGTTCTCACGGTCGGGGGGAACACAACTTGAATACAACATTTTATATTAAAAGAAAACTATGGGAAGAGCATTTGAATATCGTAAGGCTGCCAAGCTGAAGCGATGGGGCCACATGGCCAAGACATTTACAAAGATTGGAAAGCAGATTGCCATCGCTGTCAAGGCTGGCGGTCCTGAACCCGACATGAACCCCGCTTTGCGTGCCATCATCGCCAACGCCAAGCGCGAGAACATGCCCAAGGACAACATCGAGCGTGCCATCAAGAACGCTATGGGCAAAGACCACGCCGACTACAAGGAGGTGACCTACGAGGGATACGGACCTCACGGCATCGCCATCTTCGTTGAGACGCTGACCGACAACACCACACGCACCGTAGGAGACGTTCGCTCGGTCTTCAACAAGTTCAACGGAAACCTCGGCACACAGGGCTCACTATCCTTTCTCTTCGACCACAAAGCCGTCTTCACCTTCAAGAAGAAAGACGGACTTGACATGGACGAGCTCATTCTCGACCTGATTGACTACGGTGTAGAAGACGAGTTCGACGAGGACGAGGAAACCAACGAAATCACCATCTATGCTGAGCCTACCAGCTTCGGAGAACTTCAGAAGCACTTGGAGAGTGAAGGGTTCGAGGTAACTGGTGCTGAGTTTACACGCATCCCCAACGACCTGAAGGAAGTAAGCGAAGAAGAGCGTGCCACTATCGACAAGATGGTGGAGAAACTGGAAGAGTTCGACGACGTTCAGACAGTTTACACCAACATGAAGCCGGAATAAGGCAAAAGGAAAAGGAGAAGATGAATAAGCGCATTACTTATCAGACACACGGCACATGCTCGAAGTTTATTGACGTAGAGATTGACGAGAACAACGTCATTCAGGACGTCGTCTTCGTTGGCGGTTGTCCGGGTAACCTGCAGGGCATTCCTGCATTGGTCAAGGGCATGAAGGCCGAAGAGGTCATCAAGCGGGTTGAGGGCGTAAAGTGTGGAAGCAAGCCCACCAGCTGTCCCGACCAACTGGCACAAGCCCTACGCAAGGTCCTTGCTGAAGCATAAGGCACACACACAAGGCGTATCAGGAACGCATGGCTATGGCCTCCATCGGACAATTGCAGGGGCTCAGTTGGTTCTGTGAGCGTGCTCAATAGTCTTTCTCTGTGAACGTCACGTCAAGCAACCGATGTTGTGGGGTCTTTTCAGAATGGTAGACAAACCTGACCTTGAAGCCCGCATCCTTGTAAGCCTTCAGGTCGGTTGACGACTTCACGCCATCGAGCAAAACACCCGTCAAGTGTTCCTTATCCTTGTTGATGGCATCCGCGTTGTCTGCCGCATTACACAACGTATACCAATAGCAGATAGTCTTGCTTTCCTTGTCGAACGTAAGGCTATCTGTTCTTGTGTTGTCCCTTACGGGTGACGGACATTGCTTCTCTGTAAACTCTTTGGCTTCGCGAGCCGCACGATCTTCAAGGCTCTCGTGGCAGCCAGCCAGCAAAAAGGCTCCAGCCAATATCATCATCATTTTACTGAATCGTTTCATCTTCAATCGTATAATTTTCAGTCTTTCTATCTTCATTTTTTCAACCGTTCAATTTTTGATCTTTAATCTCAAATACTTTCCCGTCAGGCTCTGTTCGCAAGCAGCCACCTCTTCGGGCGTTCCTGTACAGACGATGCTGCCACCCTTGTTGCCGCCCTCAGGTCCGAGGTCAATGATGTGGTCGGCACACTTGATGATGTCCATGTTGTGCTCAATGACAATGACGGAGTGTCCGCGGCTGATGAGTGCGTCAAAGGCAGCCAACAAGCGTTTGATGTCGTGGAAGTGGAGACCTGTCGTCGGCTCATCAAAGATGAAGAGGGTAGGGGACTGCTTCTCCTGACCGATGAAGTAGGCAAGTTTCACGCGTTGGTTCTCGCCGCCGGAGAGCGTAGAGGAACTCTGACCGAGCTTGATGTATCCAAGTCCCACATCGTCAAGCGGTTTCAGACGGCTGACAATGGTTTGCAATATAGCCGCTTTCGACTTAGCAAGTCCTTCCTGCGCTTGCGCAAAGAACTCAATGGCTTCGCTCACCGTCATATCGAGCACCTCGTTGATGTTCTTGCCGTTGAAGCGCACCTCAAGGATTTCTTTCTTGAAACGCTCTCCGTGACATTCGTCACACACCAGTTCCAAATCAGCCATGAACTGCATCTCTACCGTGATGACACCTGCACCCTTACATTCCTCGCACCTGCCGCCATCGGCATTGAACGAGAAGTATTGCGGAGTGAAGCCCATCTGCCTGCTCAACGGCTGTTCTGAGAAAAGCTGGCGAATGGCATCATAGGCCTTCACGTAGGTGGCTGGATTAGAGCGCGTGCTCTTGCCTATCGGGTTCTGATCTACCATCTCCACATGTTCTATCTGCTGCCAGTCGCCACCTATCGACGAATACTCGCCGGGCAAGTCGGCTACCTCGTTCAGATGGCGTTTCAGGGCAGGGTAGAGGATACCCTTGACCAACGACGACTTGCCGCTGCCACTGACTCCTGTCACCACGGTAAAGACGTTCAGCGGAAACCTTACGTCTATGCCGCGCAGGTTGTTCATACGACACCCTTTCAACTCTATGGCAAGATTCCAGGGGCGTCTCGATGGTGGAACGTCGATGGACTCTTTGCCCGTAAGATACTTCACCGTATAAGAACGCGGATATTTCTCGGCTGGAGGCAACTCCTTGAGGCTCCCTTCAAAGACAATCTCACCGCCCAATCTGCCGGCATCTGGTCCTACGTCTATCAGATAGTCAGCGGCACGCATGATTTCTTCGTCGTGTTCCACCACGATGACGGTATTGCCCAACGACTGAAGGTCTTTCAGCACACGGATAAGTTTCTCCGTGTCTCGGCTATGCAGTCCTATCGATGGTTCATCAAGGATGTAGAGTGACCCCACAAGACTGCTGCCGAGCGATGTTGTCAAGTTGATGCGCTGGCTTTCACCGCCGGAGAGTGTGTTTGAAGGACGGTTCAACGTGAGGTAACTCAGACCTACGTTGACAAGGAACTGGAGCCGGTTCTTGATTTCCGTCAGCAGCCGCTTGCCAACGGCTGCATCGTGTTCGTCAAGTGGCAGACGGTCGAACCATTCTTTCAGATTCCCTACAGGCATCTCAACGAGGTCGGAGATACTCATGCCGTTGATCTTCACATAGTCGGCTTCCGGCTTCAGGCGTCGCCCGTGACACGTTGGGCAAGTCGTCTTACCTCGATAGCGACTCAACATGACGCGGTATTGTATCTTGTATTGGTTTTCCTTCACCATACGGAAGAAGGCATCTATTGAAACCTGATCGTGGGCTTCGCGGCTCTGGTCGGAGGGAAGTCCGTGCCATAGCATGTCTTTCTCTTCACGTGTCAGTTCGTAGTAGGGCTTGAAGATGGGGAAGTCGTCATGTGATGCCCTGCGGCAGAATTCGTCTTTCCACATGCCCATCTTCTCGCCGTGCCAGCATTGTACGCAACCATCATAAACGCTGAGCGATGTATCTGGAATGACCAGGTGCTCGTCGATGCCGATGATGCGGCCGAAGCCTTCGCATGTGGGACAGGCTCCAAGTGGTGAGTTGAAGGAGAACATGTTGTCGTTGGGCTCTTCAAACTTCATGCCGTCTGCCTCGTATCGTACGGAGAAATCATAGGAGAGGTTTGACGGGAGGAAGACGATGCGGCACGTGCCGTCACCCTCATAGAAAGCTGTCTCGCACGAATCGGTAAGTCGCGAAATGGTACTCTTGTCGTCGTCTACGGACATGCGATCTACTACCAGCCACAAGCTCTTCTCGTCAAGACTTTTCAATCTGTATGCATCTTCAAGAAGGTCTTCTATACGGACAAAGTCTCCTTTGTCGAACAGGCGGGCATATCCCTGCTGTACTTCCATCTCCAACTGGCGTTCTATCGTCCTTCCGTTACCTATTTTCAAAGGCGCCAACACACAGAAGCGAGTACCTTTGGAGTAGGAGAGCACGCACTTGAGAATGTCATCGGTAGAGTGTTTCTTCACTTCCTGGCCGCTGATAGGGGAGTAGGTGCGCCCGATACGTGCATAGAGTAGACGAAGGTATTCGTAGATTTCCGTAGTGGTGCCCACCGTTGAACGCGAGTTCCGCGCTATCGTCTTCTGCTCGATGGCTATGGCTGGAGGCAGACCTTTGATGAAATCGCATTCAGGCTTCGACATTCTGCCAAGAAACTGGCGTGCGTATGAAGACAAGCTCTCGACATAACGGCGCTGACCTTCAGCATAAATGGTATCAAAGGCTAACGAAGATTTACCAGAGCCGGAAACGCCGGCAACAACGATAAAGCGGTCTCTGGGCACCTTCAGACAGATGTTTTTCAAGTTGTTAACCCTTGCACCTTTTATTTCTATATAGTGATCTATGCTTTTCTTCATGCGCTCTCTTTTTGATTATCTTTGCAAAATTACAAAAAAATGTCGGTCACATGAACGTCAATTGGAAAAAATTATCTATTTTTGCATTTGATATTATCAATTCCAAAGAATTCACTAAATCTAAAAAAGTATGAAAACAAAAGCATTATTGTTTATCCTTGCCCTGACATGCGCACCGTTCAGCGTTCAGGCTCAGACACAATTCAATTCTTATTCCTACAGTTCTGACAGCTACTATCAGACATGGCTTGCCGACTATGAGGCAACGGGCAACGCCATCAACGAAGTTTCGGAAGTCTACCAGCAGGAAGTAGACAAACGGGGATATCCAAAGAAGAAGACCGTCAAGAAGAAGATTGCATTGATTGAACACTATGTAGAGTTGCTAAACACTCAGCTTACAGATTCAAGACTCAACAAAGATCTGGACAGAGGCAAGGTGGAAAGAAAAATCAATGAGTGGAATGAACAACTGAGTGAGCTTCAGATGCTGCTCAAAAAAATCTAAGAGCTATTTAGAGTAAACCTTAGTTCACTTTAAAGTAAGCCTTAGTTACTGTTCAAGTGAGCTTAAGTTCGCAATGAAGTAAGCTTTAGTTACTGTTCAAGTAAGCTTTAGTTAGCTTTGAAGTGAGCCTCAGTTCATTTTCGAACGAGGCTCAGTTTCTTCTTTATTAACTCTCTTTTCACTTTCAGGTGGAATCAAGATAAACAGTAATCAATAAAGAAATCCTTTCAAATCCGTATAATAACGATTATGATAAATAGAGTATTGAGGTTGCTTCTTTTCCTCTCCCTCATTGCATTTTTCATTCTTGAGGGAAAAAGCGCCCCAATGCTCTATCGTCATGTGCGCTCAGATGTGGACAGTTTGTTAGAAATAACAAACAAAACATCAACCAAGAACCATAAGAAACATATCAGAGGACCTCGTGGCAGAGAAAAACTACGCGAAGAAGTACTTCGAGCTTTCGACAAGAATCAATTTAAAGAATTTGGAAAAACTGTAAGGAATCATACATTCAGCTACAGAGACAGCATTCTTGCCACATCTCCAGATTCGCTAACTACGCGCAACTACACTAAGATAAAATACAACCTTGCCCGACGAAACGCCTTGACGCTGACGATTCCACGAATGTATGAGGCTATGCGTGGTAAAGAGCGTGAATATTTCTGCGAGATTTACTCCACCTTGCACGTTGGAAAGCTAATGAATAGCTTCGAAGAAAGACGCCACGTGTATGTCAGCACCATCCACCGCAACCGGCATGCGTTGGACAACATCCTTGACTTTTTGAATCCTGTCATCTATAACGAAACCATTTTTAAGGACTTCTTGCTCTCCCCTTTCTTTGGTTTCAATAAAATCTATTACCGATATAAGTATTCGTCTGTAAATGAAGAAGTTATACGCATAGACTTCTCCCCTATCAGAGCCAATACCCAACTGGTGAAAGGCTATGCTTTGGTAGATATTACCACGGGACGCATCTTGTCGTATGAGTTCAAGGGAATGTACGATATGGTACACTTTACGATAAACGTAGAACAAGGCGAAAAAGGATTGGAGTCGCTCATGTCCAAGATATGTACGATACAGGCAAAAATCACCTATCTCGGAAGCAAGATTTATACAGACGTGACGACGATGAACGGATGTAAGCGTCGATTGTCTGACAAAGTTCGTGACCGCGAAGATGCCGTTCTGATGAAGAAGATACGCCCTATCCCACTCACTAAAGACGAACAAGCTATCGTTGAAAAATATATCACAAAGCCTGATGCCGGCGAACGAGGCTACAGAGCTATGACGCGAGACACCACGCTGATGGATTCCGTCATGCGCCACCGTTACGACTCCATCATGGCTGTTGCCAAAACGATGCCCAAACCCAAGCGCAACTGGGCTAAATACATCTTCTGGGACATCATCGGCGACAACATGTTGCATGACATCAGAACTGATTTTGGTGACAACCGAAAGGGGTCGCTTAGGTTAGGGCCGCTGTTCAATCCGCTCTATTTCGGCTATTCAAAGAGCAAGGGTATCGTCTACAAGATGCAACTCAATGCCGAGTATAACACGACAGACAACAGCAGCATCTCTGTAGGCTTCAAGGGAGGCTATGCCTTCAAGGAACGCCGCTTCTATTTCTATGTCCCCTTGCGCTATACCTTCAACAAACGGCATAACGGCTACATCAGCATGACGATAGAGAAAGGTAATCCCATCACCAACTCAGCGGTCTTGGATCAGGTGAAGCAGGAACATCAAGCAGACAAGGAGAAGCCGATTGACTTCGACAAGATGCAGCTGGATTATTTCAAGAACACCACCTACAAGTTCGTTGCCAACTATGAGGTCAACCCGTATTTCGGCTTTCAGGTTGGTGCCAACTACTACCGCCGGTCAGCAGTTGCCCGACAAGACTTCATCTCTGTAGGTAAGCCGGTTGTCTATCACACGCTGGCTCCTGTTGCCCAGTTGCAATATCGGCCGTGGGGACCGAAGGGTCCCTACTTCACCGCCGACTATGAAATAGGCTTGAAAGGCATCATGAAGGCAGATGCTGCTTATCAGAAGTGGGAGTTCGACACCTCCTACCTGATGAAGTTGCAGGGTATGCGTTCCTGGTCGTTGCGTGGCGGTTTCGGGTTCTATACTACCAAGAGCAAGAACCACTACTTCCTTGACTACAAGAACTTCCACCAAGACTACCTGCCCGGCGGATGGAACGACGACTGGTCGGGCAACTTCGAGCTGCTACGCTCTGAGTGGTATAATGCTTCCAACTACTACATCCGTGCCAACAGCACCTACGAGGCTCCGTTGCTGATTTTGTCATGGCTCCCGTGGGTAGGTCGTCTCATTCAGAAGGAACGCATATACCTGAGTGCCCTCGCCATTCGCCATTACTTCCCATACATTGAGTGTGGCTATGGCTTCACCAACAACATCTTTTCTGTAGGCTTCTTCACCGGTTTCACGACGAAACACTTTGAAGGTGTCGGCTTCAAGTTCGGATTAGAGCTGTTTGAAAACTGGTAAGGGAAAGATGAAAGATGAAAGATGAAAAATTAAAGATGAAAGATTAAGATTGAAAAATTGAATATGCAAGCACCATTGACTGTTTATAGGGCAAGTGCCGGAAGCGGGAAGACGTTCACGCTGGCGGTAGAATATATCTCCTTGCTCATCAGAAATCCAAAAGCCTATGAGCACATCCTTGCCGTGACCTTTACCAACAAGGCTACGGAAGAGATGAAGATGCGCATCATCAGCCAACTCTATGGTATCTCGCACGAATTGCACGACTCTATGGGCTACCTTCAGAAGGTGATGGAGAAGACGGGGATGGAGCGAAAGCAGGTGGTGGAACGTGCCGGCATAGCCTTACAACTGCTCATCCACAACTACAACTACTTCCGTGTCCAAACCATTGATGCCTTCTTCCAAACCATCTTGCGCAATCTTGCGCGTGAACTTGAACTGACTGCCAACCTGCGCGTAGACCTGAACGACCGCCAAGTGGAAGAACAGGCGGTAGATGAGATGATAGAGTCGCTGGATTCTGATGCACGCGTCCTGAACTGGATTCACGACTACATCGACAAGAACATCAAGGACGACTTGAACTGGAACGTCATCGGAGACATCAAGCGATTCGGCATGAACATCTTCAAGGACTTCTACAAGAAACATTCAGACGAACTTGACAAGCTGATGAAGAGCGACAAATTCTTCGAAAGCTACACCCGCCAACTCAGACAACGACGGGACACCATCCAAAATGATAGGTTTAGCGACGCAAAACGTATGCTTTTACTGCTCAAAACCTATGGTTTTGACGACCCATCTTACTATAAATTTGGTGATAAGGGTACGGTATTGAAATACATCACCACCCAAGCCACTCAGAAGAAGTTCGACAACTCCCCTACCCCTGCGCGTGTTCAAGACTTCATAGACGACCCTGAGAAGATGGCAGCAAAGCATCCTGACCGCCAGCGATTCCTGCAATTTGCCGAAAGTCAGCTCATCCCCAAGCTGAAAACATACGAAGAAAAACGCAAGAAAGGATGGTTTGCCTACCAGTCGGCACTTCTCACCCTGCGCCACCTCAGCCAGCTGCGCCTGCTTCACGCCATCGCCGCTGCCGTCGACAGCATCAACAGCGAGAACAACCGCTTCCAGCTGAGCAACACCCAGTCGTTGCTCAACGCGCTCATCAAGGACTCCGACTCTCCGTTCATCTTCGAGAAGATTGGGGCCCAGCTGAAACACATCATGATTGACGAGTTTCAAGACACCAGCCGCATACAATGGGAAAATTTCAAGGTGCTGCTCGGCAATTGCATGGCTCAGGAAGGTTCACATGACCTCATCGTAGGCGACGTGAAGCAGAGCATCTACCGTTGGCGTTCTGGCGACTGGCGGCTGCTCAACGACATTGAGAGCGAGTTTGCAGCAGGACAAATCGTGACCGAGCCCCTGAAGACCAATTACCGTTCCGACCAACTTGTCGTCGAATTCAACAATGCGTTCTTCCGACGTGCCGTCGAAGTGACGCTCTCGGAATTGGAAAACGACAAGATAGAAGGCTTCGAGCAGTTAGCCAAAGCCTATCAAAAAGACGATCTCGAACAACTCGTTCACAAGCAGAACCGTCAGGGATATATCCACGTCGAACTCCTTCCCAGTAAAGACTATCGTGAGCAGGTCATGGAACGGTTGTTAGACAACGTAGATCGTTTGCTGGGACAGGGTGTGCGTCTGCAAGACATCGCCATAGTCGTCAGAGCCAATAGCGAGGCACAGTCGATTGCCGACCTCTTCATGCAGGAGCGTCCACAACTGCGCTTAGTGTCAGACGAAGCCTTCCGCCTCGACGCCTCGCTGACGGTGAACATCATCATCAGCGCCCTGCGCGCCATCATCCATCCTGACGACATCCTCACCAAGGCACAGCTTGCCAAAGCCTATCACCGGCAAGTGTTGGGAGAAGACATATCAGATGCTGACCTCTTCGTAGGAAAGTCTGTCGACGAACTGCTGCCTGCCGATTTTTTGCAGGACACCAACCTGAAGACGATGCCGATTGCCGACCTGACCGACCGCATATACGACATCTTCCAGCTACGTCTCATCGAGCATCAGAGTGCCTACGTCTGTGCTTTCTACGACGTGCTCACCACCTTCATGAAGGACAACACGTCAAGCATCGACTTCTTTCTGCGCGAGTGGGACGAGAACCTGCATGAGAAAACCATACAAAGCGACGAAACCGACGGCATCCGCATCATCACCATCCACAAGAGTAAGGGCTTGGAGTTCGACCATGTGCTCATTCCTTTCTGCGACTGGCAGCTGGAGCGCTCGTCCACCATCTGGTGTGAACGCAAGAGTGAAGACCCTTTCGACAAGTTACCGATTATCCCTATTGACTTCTCCAAAAACAGCATGACGGGAACGGTATACGAAGCCGACTACAAAGAGGAGCATCTGCAAAACGTCGTCGACAACATGAACCTGCTCTACGTGGCATTCACACGTGCCGGAAAGAGCCTGATTGTCACGGGCAAGCGCATGTCTAAAAACCGTATCAAGGCCAAAGCCGAGTCGATTACGTCGTTCAACAGAAGTGAAGTCATCGAGGAAAGCCTTCCACGACTTCAGGAGAATCTTGAAGGCAGCATCCTCACAGGGCTTGACAAGCAGGACGAACCCATCGTCTTCCACTGGGAGTCAGCCCCTGCAAGCATGTCAAAAGAGAAAGACGGCACACCCACTACCAACGTCTTCCTCACTCCCGTGGCGCCACACACCGTACAGATAGAGACCTTCCGCTCACCCGTGGAGTTCCGCCAAAGCGACAAGAGCCGTGAGTTTGTCAGCAGCGATGACGAGGATGCACCTTCGCTCACCTACATCAAGTTGGGCAACATCCTCCATTCCCTCTTCTCCACCATACGCACTATTGACGACATAGAGCCGAAGCTGCGGGAACTAGAACTCGAAGGCATCATTTATGACGACGAGGTGTCGGCAGAAGAAATCCGGCAAAAGCTCAATCTTGCTTTGCAAGACACGCAAGTACGCTCATGGTTCGACCCCAAGTGGCAGGTCTTCAACGAGTGTGCCATCCTGGAGAAGCAAGACGGCAAGATTCCCTTCCGGGAATACCGCCCGGATAGAGTCATCTCCGACGGCAACCAGATGATTGTCATCGACTTCAAGTTTGGCGCTCCACATAGCGGTTACCGCCAACAGGTGAAGAACTACATGCGCCTGCTCCATCAAATGGGGCACCATCAGGTGAAAGGCTACCTGTGGTATGTGCTTCGCCAGCAAGTAGAAGAAGTATGAATCGTGAATTGCTAATTGTGAATTGTGAATTATGAATTATGAATTGTCAATTGTGAATTATGAATTTTCTATCCTACGTAGCTCAAGACATCATCCAGAAATATGGTGACGACACAGCTCATATAGCCGTTGTATTTCCCAACAAACGTGCAGCCTTGTTTCTCAATAAGGAAATGATGCGCCTGTCAGACAAGCCCATATGGAGTCCGTCTTACATCACGATCAGCGACCTCTTCCGCCGTCACAGCACCCTTCAGGTTGCCGATTCTATTAAGGTGATAGCCGAACTCCACAAGAGTTTCGTTGCCGTAACGGGCAAGGCTGAGACCCTCGACCAGTTCTATGGATGGGGACAGTTGCTGCTGGCTGACTTCGACGACATCGACAAGAACGATGCCGATGCCTCCAAGGTGTTTGCTAACCTGCGAGACCTGCATGAGTATGACGACATCTCATACCTCACCGACGAGCAGAAGCAGTTGCTCAAGCGCTTCTTCTCCAATTTCCACGACCAGGACAGCACCCTGCAAAAGCGCTTCATTGAGTTGTGGAGTCGGCTGTATGACGTCTATCGCCACTTCAAGCAGAGACTTTATGAGCAGGGACTCGCCTACGAGGGCATGCTCTACAACGATGTCGTGAAACAGCCCGTGCTCGATTTCGAATACAAGAAATATCTCTTTGTGGGCTTCAACATGATTCAGAAGGTCGAACAACAACTCTTCCAACGGCTGAAACAAGAGGGACGTGCTGCCTTCTACTGGGATTTCGACAACTACTACCTCAACCATCACGAGGCTGGAGTGTACATCCGCAAGTATCTGGAAATGTTCCCCAATGAGTTGGACAACCACGATGAGCACATCTACGGTCAATTGTCGCAACCCAAGCAGCTGACATTCATCAGCGCACCCACAGAGAACATTCAGTCACGATACATCACAGAATGGCTCCGTCAAGGCTCTCGCATCGCCGACGGCAACAAGACGGCGGTGGTGCTCTGCGATGAAAACCTATTGCAGTCGGTCATTCATTGCATTCCTGACGAAGTGGAAGACCTAAATGTTACGACCGGCTACCCGCTCCAGCTCACACCCGTAGCCTCGTTTGTCAGCCAGCTGCTCAACCTTCACTATCACGGCTTTGCCCGGCGCCACAAGGCCTTCCGACTGCACGATGTCAACATCATCCTTCGCCATCCCTACGCCAGATATGTTTCTGAGCTTTCCCCTACCCTGCTTCAGGAGCTGAATGCCAACAAGGTTTTCTATCCTTCGCGCAAGCAACTGATGCGCGACGATGCGCTGACCCTGCTCTTCGGCTCACCCGACACGTCTGAGGACGACAATCTTGCCGTGCTCAACTGGCTGAAATCATGTGTCAGAACTGTCGCCGTCAACGGTGCCAAGGAGCAAGACCCGCTCTTCCAGGAATCTGTCTTCCGCATGTATACACTGCTGAACCGGTTGTCAGATCTCATTGCCGCCGGTGGCATCAGCATCGACAAGATTACCTTGCAACGCTTCATCAAGCAACTCATCAGCGCCACATCCATACCTTTCCACGGAGAACCTGCCGTTGGTGTGCAGGTTATGGGAGTGCTCGAAACACGCAACCTCGACTTCGACCACCTGCTCATCCTCTCCTGCAACGAAGGCAACATGCCGAAGGGGGTCAACGACTCGTCGTTCATACCTCATGCCGTCAGAAGTGCCTACGAACTGACAACGGTCGACAACAAGGTTGCCATCTACAGCTACTACTTCCATCGCCTTCTTCAGCGGGCCAAGGATGTCACCATACTCTACAACAACTCAACGGAGGGGATGGCGACGGGAGAGATGAGCCGCTTCATGCTCCAACTGATGGTAGAACTCGGTCAGCCCATCAGCAAGCTGTCCTTGCAAGCTGGTCAGATACCCCTGCATACAGATGCCCAATTCGTTGAAAAGACCGCAGCCGTCATGAAGAGGCTCGATAGCTATGACAAGATCTCGCCCTCTGCCATCATCAAGTATATGCGTTGTCCGTTGCTGTTCTTTTACAACTATGTAGCAGACATCAAGGAGCCAGATGACAATGATGAAGACAACATTGACAACCGCATCTTCGGCAACATCTTTCACCGTGCTGCCCAACTGATGTATGAGCAGCTTCTGCCCCACGACATGATTACCCATGATGCTATCGAGCAGTTGCAGAAGCAGAAAGATGCTCTCGACAAGGTGCTGACGCAGGCGTTCAATGAAGAACTTTTCAACAAACCGGTGGGCACAATGGACCCTTTGCAGCTGAACGGCTTACAACTCATCAACCGAGAAGTCATCAAGACCTACCTGCAACAGCTGTTGAGCATCGACAAGAGTCTTGTGCCGTTTAGAATACTTGGTCACGAACTGGATGTAGAACGAGTACTGACACTCTCCGACGGACGACGGATTAAAGTCTATGGACGCATCGACAGACTTGACGAAATAGGCATAGGTACAGCTCACCACCGCCTGCGGGTCGTCGACTACAAGACGGGCAACAGGCAGAGCAAGGAAGTAAGGAGCCTCGACGAACTGTTTGTGACGAAGAACATCGCTGACAAACATACCGACTACCAGTTCCAGGCGATGACGTACGCGCTGATAGAAGCTGAGAACGACTGCCTACATAATCCTGAACGACTGCCGGTATCGCCTGCACTGCTCTTCATTCAGCATGCCGGAGCCGAAGACTACGACCCCGTCATCACAATTGGTGGTGTAGCCGTCAGCGACATGTCGGGGCAGCACGGCGATGCGTTCCTACAGTTGTTGACACAGAAACTTGACGAAATCTTCAGTCAGAAGAATGCCTTCCTGCCAACTGAAGACTCCAATAACATGTGCAGATACTGTCCTTATCGGGCATTCTGCGGACGTTGAGAAAAATGTAAAATGTGTTTTGACGTTACCAATAATCAGCGTAGCACCATAGATATGATTATTCAAAAGTGAGTTTCTTGAGCCGACTACGCAACTGTTCGGCTTCAGATTGCCTGATGGCGAGTTTTATCTCGCAGGTGTTGTCGTAAGTCTGCGATACGATACGTGGCGACATGTCCTTGACAATACGCATCACGTCGTTCATCATCGGATAGGAAAACGAATAGGTGACTACCTCTTCCACTTGCCTTACGACCACTTCTGCATGGGCGATAGCATCGGCGGCAGCCTCACGATAGGCAACAATCAGTCCGCTCGTTCCCAGGTTGACACCGCCATAATAGCGCACGACGACAATCAGAATGTCGGTCAGCTCGTTGGAGTTGATTTGTCCCAATATCGGTTTGCCGGCAGTAGAGCTGGGTTCGCCGTCGTCATTGGCACGAAATTCCTTCCGCTCGGCACCTAGCATATAGGCATAGCACACGTGACGTGCGTCATAGTACTTCTTGCGGTAATTGGCAATCAGCTCCTTAATCTCAGCCACTGACTCTACATGGTGTGCAAACGCCAAGAACTTGCTACGCTTCTCCGTGTAATAGCCTTCAGCCGTCTGTCCTGTTATGGTTTTATATTCGTCTGTCATCTCCTTCCTCTTAGTACCTCTACGATTCCGATGGTTGTTCAGCAGGATGAACGACCACTTTCACGCGGCTGATGCGGCGTTCTTCAACTCCCACAATCTCAAAAGTGTAGTTCTTGTAGTCTATCTTCTCGTGCATGCTGGGGAAGTCGCCTTTCAGTTCCAACAACAATCCTGCCAAAGTGTCGGCATCGCCCTCCACATCGGTAAACTCCTCGTCGTCGATTTCCAGTATCTTGGTGAAGTCGCTCAGCAGCGTCTTACCTTCAAAGACGTATGTGTTGTAGTTCAGCTTGGTATAGTTGCGTTCCTCCTCATCATATTCGTCGTTGATCTCACCCACGATTTCCTCCAGAATATCTTCCAAGGTGACAAGGCCGCTGGTACCGCCAAACTCGTCAACGACAATGGCGATGTGCACCTTGTTGTCCTGGAATTCGCGTAGCAAGTCATCAATCTTCTTTGTCTCAGGCACGAAATATGGTGGACGTATCAAACTCTGCCATCTGAATCCTGCAGGCTTGGTCAGGTGTGGTAGCAAATCCTTGATATAGAGTACGCCCCGGATGTTGTCATCATTATCCTGATAGACTGGAATACGCGAATAGTTGTTCTCGACAATACATTTCAGCACGTCGTGGAATGTAGACTTGATGTCCAAATCCACAATATCCTGTCTGGAAGTCATCACCTCCTTGGCAGTCTCATCACCAAAGCGGATGATACCTTGAAGCATGCTCTTCTCTTCTTTCAAGTCGTCTTTGTCAGTGAGTTCCAGTGCCTGTTCCAGATCGTCGACACTGAGTTGCCGGTTTCCTTTCTGGACGACACGCTCGGCGAAGTTGCCACTACGCAGCAGGACGTTTTCAATGGGCCAGAACAGCCTGCGTGCAAAGAGGATGCCGCCCACCACGCGACGGCAAAACTTCAGAGGTGCCTGCCGGCTGTAAACCTTCGGCATGATCTCGCCAAAGAGCAGCAGCAGGAAGGTCAGCAAGACGGTAATGCAGACGAACTCCATCCACGGCTCCTTGAATTTGACCACGGAGGCGAAGACGTAGTTGCAGAGCATGATAATGGTGACGTTGACGAAGTTGTTGGTAATCAGTATGGTTGCCAACGTCCGTTCGCTGTCGTCTCTCAGCATCTGTATGTTCCTGTCATCACTGTTCTTTTCTGGGTCGAGTTCGTTCAGGTCGGTGGGTGAAAGGCTGAAGAATGCAATCTCGGAACCGCTGGCGAATCCGGATATAAAAAGCAGTATAGCAGCCAAAATAGCTGCTATGATAACCCCTGTGGTGGGAGGTTGTATCTCTATCCAGACAGATAGTATGGTGAACATATTCATCAGAATGGCATGTCGTTTTCTTGTTCAGAGGATGCTGCAGGCTCTGAAGCCATCGTCGGCGCAGATTGGGTGTTCTGCTCTGGCTTCTTAGGTGAGAGAAGCTCCATGTTGTCGGCATAGATTTCGGTCACAAAGCGTCTCTGTCCTTTTTTGTCGTCATATGCACGGTAGCGGATGCGCCCTTCAACATACAGTTTGTCACCTTTGTGCACATATTTCTCTACCACCTTGGCGAGCGAACGGTAGAAGATGATGGTGTGCCAGTCGGTATGGTCAGGAACCTGTGTTCCGTTCTGAAGGGTATAGCCACGCTCTGTGGTGGCAAGCCTGACTTGTGCAACAGCCTGATCTTGATCGTAGTATCTCACGTCCGGATCAATACCCACATTTCCTATCAGCATTACTTTGTTCATAATCTTCTATACTCAATGTCGTATTGCTTGTGAGAGGACACAGTCCTCACTATTTCCACATACCCAGATACCTGAACTTGAAGTTCTTGCCCTTAGCGGAAGGGAACTGGCTACGAGAGTCTACACGCTCACGAAGGTGGTCTACGATGCGGTTGTAGCAATCGATGCCTGAATTAGCCTTACAACGGGCAACAAACTGCGTATCGCGGTATTCATGCTTGCCGGTGGCAGGTACCAAGACCACACGCTTGAAGTCAAGAACACCTTCATACCAACCGGGATGGTGGGCGTTCAGGTGTTGAACGGCGGGACTTGGTTCGCGGCGATCATTGCTGTCGGGTGTGCGCACAGCCTTTTTCTGCTTGAAGTCAAGCATGTTGGCTGCTTCTGTCTTGATGATGATGAAATATACCCTTGAACGCACTTTGTAGCGTTTAGGGTAGCGAACGTCGTTGGTAGCATAGTCGCGGATGTCTGCCTCCATCTCAGGAGAAATCTGAATCTCAGGAATAGAGCGCAGGAATTCCAAAGCTTCATCTACACTATACACCAATGTCTCGCTATCGAAGTATCTTAAATATAAGTTCATGAATTTAAAATATGTTTTCCTAAAACAAAAAGAAGAGCGGCAAACGAGACTCGAACTCGCGACCCCAACCTTGGCAAGGTTGTGCTCTACCAACTGAGCTATTGCCGCCTGTTACCCTGCTTGCACAGGTGCATTTCTCTAAATGCGGTTGCAAAGGTAATGCTTTTTTCTGACCCCACAAACTTTTTCCATGTTTTTTTCAGAAAAAACTTCTTCGCTGCTCCCTTACCCTCCGTACACGCTCCAAATTGAGGGGGACAATAAGCACGCGCACACCTTATTATATATGTTCTTATTTGTTTTTTTGCAAATGTAAAGAATTACAACAGTAGGCGAAGGATGCCGACTGCTTCGAAGAACATGGCGATGCCCAAATGGATGATAATACCGCCCCACAAGTGACGGGTCCTCCATGCAAGAATACCAAGGATGTAACCGCCTAAGACCGACGAGCAGAGCTCCAGATCAGGCTTCCCCAAGTGGATACACATATAGGTGAGTGCCATCGGCAACACAGCCCTGCATCCCAGCCAGCGTGCCAACCCGATGATCATTGCACCGCGAAACATGCTCTCAACCCCCAGGAAGTCATTGGCATAGCACACTTCAAAGAGTCCTATCAGCTGCCAACGCTCCCATCCTAATGCTCCGTCGAAAAAGGCGATATTCATCTTGGGGTAGTAGTCGAGAAACTGAGGTGTGAATGATGTCCATAGGAACAGGGGCAACAACATGAGATAGATAAGTGCATAGACGCGCAGATACTTGCCAGAACATTTCAAGCCGTACAAACCGAAGCGTCCTTCCGTCAGCTTGCGGAAGAGGCAGAGCATGAGGACGATGAAAACCGACCTGAAGAGGAAAGAGCCGACGAGTTGCAGGTAGAAGCGGTCTTTCGCGTAAGTGCCCAGCGCTTCTGCCCATTGCATGTATCCATAGAACCCCTGCCCTACCCCGTCGATGGTCAGCAAAACTACAGGAAAGAGCCAGACCTGCCAGTAGCGCAGCCGCCATAGTTCGCCATGCATGGCGAGTGTAGGCACGAGCACGAGAAAGTACATCGAGATGTAGACGATTGGTATGCACAGCATGGAAGTGCCGTCGTCGTATGACGGTTCTATGAGGATGCCGTAGACGTTAAACGCCACCTGTCCAACGATGACGAGCGTTACAAGTAGCAGGGCATAAAGATACTTACTCCAGAGAAAATCTTTCTTAACGAACGCCACAAGGTCACCGATGAACATGCCCAACTCGTACAACAGAGTCCCTCTCCTGACAAACATGTACCACCACTCAAAGTGACGGCGGTGCTGCCTGTACTCCAGGTCACTTTCCATCTTGTACGCCTCACGTTCAAAGTAAAGATCGTGGTAGGCCTTCATGAAGTTGCGACATCTGGCGTAGCGCCACAACCACTCCACTACATACCACAGCGTGAAGCCCAGGAAAAGCATTTCGCGCTGTTGAAGAGTATGGATGTATTCGTGATTCACGTCGGTCTCACTCAGCCTCCCTTTGTCACTGCGACAAAACACAATCCCGAAGATGTTCGTGGCGAAGAATTTGCCAAACGGGAAGTATCTGTTATAAATCAGTTTCATCGTTGTCTACGGTCGTCTGCTCATGAAGATCATGAAAATCAGTTGCAAAGGTACTCCAAACGAATCAATAAAGCTGCGGAAAGGAAAAGTATTTCGTTAAATCTTGCAAAAAAATGAACAGCGATTGATGTTTTCAATTATATTTGCACCGATTTTCACAAACAAACTAACATTAAAGGAGAAAGCAAAAATGAAGAAAGTTTTTTTGATGGCTGTAGCAGCCGTTGCAATCACGTTTGCAAGTTGTGGCAACAAGACACAAAATGGTGGTAATGCTGATTCAGCAGCTGTAGACACTGCCGCTTTCGTTGACGCAGGCTCAGCAGCAGAGGAGTCTATCGGCAAGATTTCAGCCCTCTTCGGTGGCAATGATGCCAACAAGATGAAGGAGGCTGTCGATGCTGTCAAGGCAAAGGCTTCTGAACTGTTGGCAAAGAATCCAGAGGTTGCCAAGGAATATCTGACGAAGGTACAGACTTTCATGAAGGAGAATGCAGAGAAAATCAAGTCTGTCGTTGGTGACAACGCAGTCGTTGGTGCTGCCGTCAGCGCATTGACCGACACGCCTGCTGAAAAGGTCATCAGTGGACTGAGTTCTGCACTTGGAAGTGCCAAGGAAGCTGGTGCAGAAGCCATTGAAGGTGCCGAGGATGCCGCTAACCAGGCTGCAGATGCCGTCAAGGGTGCACCTGAGGCTGCCAAGGCTGCTGCCGAGAAGACCGTAGAAGATGCCAAGGCAAAAGTTGATGAAAAGGTAAACGATGCCAAGGCAAAAGCTAACGAGAAGGTCAACAATGCCGTCAACGACGCTAAGTCTAAGGCTGCTGCTGGTGTAGACAAGGCTGCCAGCGATGCTAAGAAAGCATTAGGGCTTTAAGCAAAAAAGAAAAGTATTAGAACTTTAAACAAAAGAATGGTGACAAGTCGCTCATGACTTGTCACCATTCTTTTTATCTGATTCTGTCGGCTGCCTTCACCAGTTTCTCGTCGGCAAGGATGCCACGATGGGCAAGCCACTGGAAAACTGCCGAAACAAAAGGCAGGCAAGCTGCAAGTTCTTGATGGAAAGTGCCCATCTCCTTGAACGAGACGAATACATAGTAGGCGAAAAGCGCATACCACAAGCATACCATCAGGAGATTGAGCTGACAGAGACGCATCTGCAGTCGGCGGTTCTTGAACATGAAGATGGTTACCAACGACAACAGGCTTGCAAGTGCCATGAATACAAATAGTGGACAGTAGGTGAAATCATAGTTGCCAACGCTGTCTTTCAATGCCAAATTGAAGAGGATGGGAGAAGCTCCCATCCCTTTCATTTCTATCCATCCCAACGGCAGGCAGAGACAAACGACTGTAGCTATCAATGCCAGCAGGAGAAAGATGGTCTGTTTGCGCTGTATCATGCCTCTTCTTCCTGATTGTCCTTGGACGGGTCTCTCCAATACACGTTGCCCTCGACAAACTCCTGGGTAGCGAGCAGCGTAGGCTTCGGCAGCTTCTCGTAGTAACGTGAGATTTCAATCTGCTCACGGTTCTCGAATACCTCCTCCAAAGAGTCGTTATACGAAGCAAACTCAGCCAGTTTCTTGCTCAGGTCCTGCTTGATTTCAGATGAAATCTGGTTGGCACGCTTGGCAATGATGGCTACGCTCTCGTAGATGTTGCCTGTCTTGTCACAGAGCGACATGATGTCGCGGGTTACGGTGTTTACCGGTGCTTTACTTTTCTTGTAATCCATAATATATTATTATCGTTGTTTCTTTTTTTTATTCTTTTTCTTGTTTCCCTTTTTCTCTTTTCCCCTTTTCCCTTTATCTCTTCATCTCATCACCTTTCAGTCTTTGGCATATTGCGTCACCTTCTTACATTTCTCAATGAACTGTTCTGCCGTGGGGCGCTCTTTCGATTCAGGATATTCGTTAATGAATCCGTAGCACTCGTCCTCTGCATCCTGAAAACGCTGCATACGCTTTGACTCGATACTCATCTGAGCCAGTTCGTACTTGCTTTTCATGATGAGTATGGCAAAATCTTCACGCATAGGCGTATAAGGATAATCGTTAAGTGCGTTCTGAGCCGTGACGATGCAAGCTTCATAGTTATTTCCGCCACTGGTACAGTTGCCGAAATATGAACCGAGGTTGTAATAGAGCTTAGCCGCGAGATACTGTTTGCGTACCAGTTTGTCCTGCAAGTCGAAGAGACGCTGCTCGGCAGTACCTTTCAGCTTGGCATCGTGATAGATGTCAAGGTATTCCTGAAAAGCAGCGATGGCAGCAACAGTCTGTGACTGGTCGAGGCGAGGCTCAGGGGTACTCATGTAAAGGCTCTGTCCGGTATAGAAGGAAGCCATCTCTGCATAGATTCCTTGCGGATAGGTTTGGAAATACTTCTTGAAGGTCTCAGCCGCATCTTCATACTCAGCCATACCATATTGCGACATAGCCAACATGTAGAGGCATTCTTGTGCATCCTGAGTACCTTTCTTCAAGGTTACCAGTTCTTTAAGCAATGTCGATGCGTTGGCATATTTTCCAGCAGCAAAACACTCCTTGGCGAATTCGTATTTGTAATCGTAATCAGGGGTTTTGTAGACCTTATTGAACTCATGGGCGCAACTCGTCATGAGCAGCACGGCACAAGCAGCAATTATCCCAATTCTTTTCATATACTGTCTATTTGCGCAAATTTGGATGCAAAATTACACATAAATATAAAAATACCCAAGTACTGTCGGCTATTTTTAGCAAAAAATTGCGATTGTTAGCAGAAAGAACTAAAAAAAGCGTAACTTTGCACCTCATTATGAAATTCAAGTTGACATCAGACTATCAGCCAACCGGCGACCAACCGGAGGCAATCAGGCAGCTGACAGACGGCATACGACGAGGTGACCAGTCGCAGGTGCTACTGGGCGTGACAGGCTCCGGCAAGACATTTACCGTTGCCAACGTCATTCAGAACGTGCAGAAGCCGACGCTGATTCTGAGCCATAACAAGACATTGGCGGCCCAACTCTACGAAGAGATGAAAGGTTTCTTCCCCGACAATGCCGTTGAATACTACGTCAGCTACTACGACTATTATCAGCCGGAAGCCTACCTCCCCTCTACGGACACATACATCGAAAAAGACCTTGCCATCAACGAGGAGATAGACCGGCTGCGGTTGTCTGCCGTTTCGTCTCTGTTGTCGGGCAGAAGGGACGTGATTGTCGTTTCGTCAGTATCGTGTATCTACGGTATGGGAGGTCCTGCATCGATGGCTTCCAGCGTCATCCGCATCAAGAAGGGACAGAGTGTAGACCGTAATGCCTTCCTGAGAAAGTTGGTCGATGCACTATATGTGCGCAACGACATCGACTTGCAACGCGGCAACTTCCGCGTGAAGGGCGACACGGTAGACATCGCCCTCGCCTATAGCGACTACGTGCTACGCATCACATGGTGGGACGACGAGATAGATGCCATTGAGGAGATAGACTCCATCAGCTATCACCGCATGGGTTCTTTCGAGGAATATGAGATTTATCCAGCGAACCTTTTCGTTACTTCAAAAGAACAGACTGAGCATGCCATACACGACATTCAGGACGATTTGAGAGCGCAAATTGATTTCTTTAACGAAATTGGCGATAGCATTAAGGCTCAGCGCATTAAGGAGCGAGTTGAATACGATATGGAGATGATAAAAGAACTGGGACATTGTTCGGGTATAGAGAATTATTCCCGCTACTTCGACGGAAGGAAACCCGGTGAGCGTCCCTACTGTCTTTTCGACTTTTTCCCTAAAGACTATCTGTTGGTCATCGACGAGAGCCACGTCAGCGTTCCACAGCTCAATGCGATGTATGGTGGCGACCGTGCGCGCAAGACAAATCTGGTGGAATATGGTTTCCGGCTTCCTGCCGCTTTCGACAACCGTCCCCTGCGATTCGAGGAGTTCCACGAGCTCATCCATCAGGTCATCTACGTCTCTGCTACACCTGCCGACTACGAACTGAACGAGTCTGAAGGCGTTGTCGTTGAACAGGTGATACGCCCCACGGGATTGCTTGATCCGGAAATAGAGGTGCGACCGACGGAAAACCAGATTGACGACTTGTTGGAGGAGATTCAGCTTCGGTGTGAACGAGGAGAGCGTGTCTTGGTGACGACGCTGACCAAGCGAATGGCAGAAGAACTGACCACCTATCTGCTGAACAACGAGGTGAGGGCTAACTATATCCATAGCGATGTGGCGACTCTCGACCGTGTGAAAATCATGTCGGACTTACGAGCAGGGCTCTTCGACGTGCTGGTGGGCGTGAACCTGTTGCGTGAAGGTCTTGACTTGCCGGAAGTGTCACTGGTAGCCATCCTCGATGCCGACAAGGAAGGGTTCCTTCGCAGCCACAGGTCGCTGACGCAGACAGCCGGTCGTGCGGCACGCAATGTCAACGGAAAGGTCATCATGTATGCGGACACCATCACGGAGAGCATGCAGAAAACCATCGACGAGACATCACGCCGACGCATGAAGCAGCTGCAATACAACGTGGAACACGGCATCACGCCAAAGCAGATTGTCAAAGCCATCAACACCAGCCTGTCGGCAGACCACAAGGAACTGACACCCGATGCCAAGGAGATACGTATTGCTGCCTATCCTGCCTTCGCCGACCACGGGAAGACTGAAGCATTTGCCGCCGACCCTATCGTCAGAAAGATGTCGCGTGAGCAATTGGAGAAGAGCATTGAGAATACGAAGGCTCTCATGAAGCAGGCTGCCAAAGACCTCGACTTCATACAGGCTGCACAGTATCGTGACGAGTTGCTCCGGCTTCAAGAAGAACTGGAAGAAAAGGTCTGACACGTTAAATAATGCTTAATGCGCACCGTTTTCATTCTGTTTTTCGTACTTTTGCACCTGTATTTCATGTTTCATGAAACATCAATGCTTGAAAGAAATAAAGACAAGACGCATAAAAGTAGTATCATCCATCAAGAATAAACAAAAAACATGATGAAAAAAATACTGATAACACTGGTTATAGCGATGCCCATGATGGTCATGGCACAGACGGAAACAGACAGAGTGGCAGCCTTGCAAGCTGAGGCGGCAGCAAAGGCTAAGGCAGCTCAGGAAGCGGCAAAGGCGGCTCAGGAGGCGGCACGTGCCGCACAAGAGGCTGCTGAGGCGGCAGCAGCTGAGGCTGCCAAGGCATCTAAGAAGGCTCAGGATGTCAAGACCGCCCAGTCCGCCAAGCAGGAAGAGGCGGTCGTCAAGACGCCCAAACAAGAAACTAAGCAGGCTTCGGTTGCAACACCACAGGCTTGGTCGCTTCTCGAACAGGCTCCCCAGCAGCCTAAGCGCAACCTTGACGAAATGAAGCGCAATGAGAAGAAGGCGGCTAAAGCTGCAGAGTTGGCGCCATACGTAGCCTTGGATGCCGTCCCCGTGGTCAACGGCGACGTACAATGGGAACTGAACGTCAGTGTTCCCGGCAAGTCGGCTCAGCAACTCTATGACGCAATGCTCAGCTACATGACCCGTCTGACACAGGAAGAGATACAGCTGGAGCGCAGCAAGGTCGCCATCGTCAACGAGAGCGAACACAGCATCGTGGCAACCTTGCAGGAATGGCTCACGTTCACGTCGAACTTCATTTCACTCGACCGTACCAAATTCAACTACGTGCTCATTGCCAACTGCAAGGATGGCGGTGTCCAGGTGCTGCTCAACCGCATCAGCTACGAATACACCCAGCAGGGGAAGACCGAATACTACAAGGCTGAAGACTGGATAACGGACAAATATGCGGTCAACAAGAAGCGCACGCGCCTCTACCCCATCACCGGCAAGTTCCGCCGCAAGACCATCGACCGCAAGAATGAGATCTTCCAGCAGATTAACGCAACCCTTCAAGCCCTTTAACCCTTCATGAGAGCGCATCACAACAACAAGAAAGACCAGATGTTGCCCGTTCGCCAATGGCTCAACATCATCTTCATGATAGGTGCCATCGTCGGTGTGTGCATCTACTTCTTTGCCAACCAGACAACAGGTACCATCGTCATACTCGTAGCCATGATTTTCAAGATGGTAGAGTGTGCATTGAGATTTTTGAGATAAGCAGAAGTAATGAACAGCAAGCTGAAAGGACTACTCCTGATGTTGGCAGCCGTCGTGACGGTTGCCCCAAGCGTTCAGGCGCAGACGTATACTGATTTGAACAGTACCGACCGCTTCACGGCTTCCGGCTACGAACAGGACAAGAACTTCGGACGTTCTGACAGCATTCAGAGCCGCCACAAGGAGATACCGCGCGGCATGAAGGTGTGGACGATAGACAACCGGTTTGGCGACCGCACGGCAGCCGAGCCCGACACGTTGTCATACATGTACATGAACACCATCTTCACCTCCGGACTCTACGGCGAATACAACACGCTGGGCAATGCCGGAACGCCACGCATCAACCGCATCTTCATAGACCGTTACGATCCGGGCGACTTCATCTTCACGGGTCCTTACGACTTCTTCATCACCCGCCCGTCCCATTTCCACTTCACCAGCACCCTCTCGCCCATCACCAACCTGTCGTACAACACTTGCGGCAACCGTACCAACGGCGAGGATCATCTGAAGGCACTCTTTGCCGTCAATGCAGGCAAGCAGCTGGGACTGGGCATGAAGTTCGACTACCTCTATGCACGAGGCTACTACAGCAACCAGAACACCTCTCACTTCAACTACACCCTCTACGGCTCCTACCTCGGCGACCGCTACCAAGCCCACCTCCTCGCTTCTGCCTACCATCAGAAGGTGGCAGAGAACGGCGGTATTGCCAACGACGAGTACATCACCCGGCCCGAACGTTTCAACGAACATTATGCGGAGAACGAGCTGCCCACCATGTTGCAGCAGAACTGGAACCGCAACGACCACCAGCACGTCTTCTTCAACCACCGCTACAGCGTGGGATTCCGGCGCAAGGTACCCATGACGGCCGAAGAGATAGAGGCACGGAAGTTTGCCATCAGAGCCCAGCGCGAGAACCAGGCGGAGCAAGCCAGGCTGAAGGCGGCTCAGCAGGCGAAGCGCAACGGCGAGGAGTTCGACGAAAAGGAATACGAACGACGCCATCAGCCTAACAGCGGACGGCCTGACAACGCACGCATTGCCGGCGACGAGCCCGCAGGCAAGGCACAGAAGCCTGCTGCCGGCCGTATCACGGTCGACAACCCCGCACAGGCAGACAGCCTGCTGGCAGCCGAACGGCAGGCTAAGCAGGCTGAGGAGGGTGACCAATGGACGAAGACGGAATATGTTCCCGTGACAAGCTTCATCCATACCGCCACCTTCGACAACTATCGCCGCATCTATCAGGCATACGACACGCCTGTTGACTATTACCTGAACGACTACGGATCGGGAGTGGGTGCCGTCAAGGGCGACTCCATCTACGACCGCACACGCCACTGGCGGCTCAAGAACACGCTGGCGGTGGCATTGCTCGAAGGCTTCAACAAGTGGGTGAAGGCAGGTCTGAAAGCCTTTGCCAGCTTCGAGGTGCGCCACTATGCACTGCCCAATGCCGACCGGGGCTACGACACCTTCAACCAGAAAGCCTTCAACATCGGTGGACAACTCAGTAAGGCACAGGGCAGGACCCTCCACTACAAGGTCACCGCCGACGTCAGTCTCGTGGGCGACGACGTGGGGCAGTTTACCGTCGATGCCGATGCCGACGTCAACTTCCGGCTCTTTGGCGACACCGTCCAGCTGGCTGCCAAGGCGTTCCTCCACTACCTCGACCCTCCCTACTTCCTTGAAAAGTACCAGTCACGCCACTACTGGTGGGACAACATGTCGAAGTTCAGCCGCGTCACCCATAGCCGCATAGAAGGACTCTTCACCGTGAAGCGCACCAAGACGCAGCTTCGAGTGGCAGTAGACAATATCAAGAACTACACCTACATCAACCAGTCGTACATTCGTGAGCCGCTGGAATACCGATACCTGCAAAAGGGTACCTCCCTCACCGTCGAGCAAGCGCCCGATGCCGTCAACCTCCTCACCCTGCAACTCAAGCAGAAGCTATCCCTCGGCATTGTCCATTGGGAGAACGTGCTCACCTGGCAGCGCACCTCCAACGAGAACGTCCTCGCCGTGCCTGCCCTCAACATATACAGCAACCTCTTCCTGCGATTCAAGATTGCACGCGTACTCGACTGCGACTTCGGTGCCGACCTCCGCATGTTCACCAAGTACTATGCACCCGAATACAATCCCGCTATCGGGCAGTATGTCGTGCAGGGTGATGAGACGCAACGCATCAAAACAGGCGGCTACCCCATCGTCAACGTCTATGCCAACTTCTTCCTCAAGCATGCCCGCTTCTTCGTCATGTACAGCCACGTCAACTACGCTGAGGGCAACAATTATATCTTCACCCCCCACTACCCCGAAAACCGCGGCGTCTTCCGCTTCGGAGTCAGCTGGAATTTCTTCAACTAACCGTTGAGCCAGAAGAGCAGGCCGCTCGACCTCCGGTCGCTTGCTCGTGAAGGGTCTCAAGAAAGCTTGCTAATAGAAAATAATTTGGATATTTAGAAATAAGGTCGTATCTTTGCAACTGAGAAATGACGAATAATAACCATAAAATCAAGATAGTATGAAACAACTTTCGACTTTACTTGCTTGTCTTTTCCTTTGCATGCTGGCGATGAATGCAGCTCCTGTTGATGTGAACACGGCACAGAAGACAGCCCAGGCTTTCTTCAATAAGAAGGGAAAGAAGCTGGCTCCTGCCAAGAGGATGCACAAGGCTCCGCGCAGCAGCAAGGCGGCAACGCCTGCGCAGGAGGCTGCCTACTACTACGTGTTCAACGCCGACAACGGACAGGGCTACGTCATCGTGTCGGGTGACGACCAGACGGTGCCCGTGCTGGGCTATGCCGACAAGGGCAGCTTCGACGAGGACAACATCCCCGACAACATGAAGGCGTGGCTGAAGGGTTATGCCGACCAGATGGAGGCGATGGCTGCCCGACAGTCGTCGGCGACGGGGACTGGAAACGAATCGCGCGTGGCGGAGCCGGCTCTAAGAGCCGTGGCTCCGTTGCTGACGAGCAAGTGGGATCAGGGTGCTCCCTACAACGACCTGTGCCCCACCTATCCCTACACCGAGGAAGAGTGTTTCACGGGTTGCGTGGCTACGGCCTTCGCGCAGGTGCTGTACTACTATCGTGCATACAACCCCACGAAACTGCTGAAGGATATTCCAGCCTATACCAGTGTGAAAGCTGAGGGCGAACCCGGCATATCCATTGATGGAGTCAGTGCTTCGGAGTCGGTGCTGGACTGGGGCAACATGCTGGACCAGTACAGCGGCAACGAGACCGAGGCACAGAAGCGGGCCGTAGCGACGCTGATGGCTTATTGCGGAAGGGTAATAAAAATGGAATACGGTCCGAAACGGTTGGGCGGCAGCAGCGGTATTACCGCCTTAGTGCCGGGAGCGTTGGTCGACTACTTCGGCTACGACAACGGGGTGGAGCTGGTCAGAGGTGTCGACTGCACGATAAGCGAGTGGAACAACATGATATACCAGGAGTTAGCGAACTTCCGTCCCGTATTCTTTGCAGGTGCCTCATCGGGCGGCGGCCATGCCTTCGTGATTGACGGCTTCGACGGTGAAAGCTGCTTCCACATCAATTGGGGATGGAACGGTTCGAGCGACGGCTACTACGTGCTCTCTGTTGCCAACCCATACGGTTCGGGCGGCATCGGCGACTCGGCATCGGAAGACGGATACGCTTTTGACCAGATGGCCATCGTGGGCATCATGCCCAATAACAGTCAGCCCCCGGTAGAGCAGCGCAAGATTCTGTCTGCCAACAAGGAAAGCTCTTCGGGCAACACGGTAGAATACAATTTCCACAACTTGACGCCAGAAACCTTCAAGGCTGATTGCGGTTTGGGCTACATGGATGAGAACGGATTTGTTCACATCGTGAAACCATGGGAATACTCGCCGACTATTATCAGTCCGGGAAAGTTTTTCGAAAAAAACTACTTCACCTTTACAGCCGAAGACTTCAAGGGCATGGAGCCGGGCACCTACAAGCTGGTCCCGTTCTCTAGTGCCGACGAGTCGGACATGTGGTACGAATGCTACCACAACCCCAACGACTACGTCCAGGTGGTATACGACGGTACGGACATCGAGGTGACGTTCTTCCCCATCAACATGCTTGCCGTCACCGATACGGAATTTACCAGCCAGCCCGTTGCAGGCAACACGGTGCAGCTGAACGCCCAACTGTCTAACGGCGGTTCCGGCTATGTCGGAGCCCTGTATCTCTTTGCCAGCACAGGGGACAGCAAGCCTGAGAAGTTTGCTGCCCAGACGGGTGTGACGGTAGAAGCAGGAGCGCAGACCATAGCGTCGCTGTGGTATAAGCCTGCTGCTGCCGGTACGTACAACCTCTGGATCAGCACCGACGTGAAAGGCAACGACGTCATCTGGACGGGTTCAATGGAAGTGCTTGCCGAGGCTCCGGTGGTTAACTACAACCTGAACACCGTTGACATGGTGCTGGATAACGGTACCAACAATAAGTATTATGATGGAAAGACGATGGGGGGAGACTTTTACGGCACACATCTCAAAGGTACGTTGACAGTGGAGAATACCGGAACGGAAGCATTCAAATCAGAGTTGAAACTCTTGCTGTTCAAGTATGACGCTGTAGACAGTCCTTCAGGCACGTCTTGCGACGAGATAAAAGTGTCTGCTTCCATTGGTGCCGGTGAATCAAAGACCATTCCTTTCGACTTCAAGAACGTGGAGCCCAAATGGTACAGAATAGGTGTATACAATGGTAATACGGAATTATACACCTTCCCTCACTATAATAATTATGCCTTGTCAGCTGGCATCGAATGCTCTTGTACCGACGGAAGCATCGTTGCCCAACCTGCTACGGGCAGCGTAGAGATTCCAGCCGACGCTGCCGCCGTGAACCTCATGGGTGTAGCATCAGACGTAACGAGCATAAAACCTAACGCCAACCCGAACACCCTGTATTATATAGACGAAGCAGAGACGGCTCCGGCAGGACTGGAGAGTGCGAACGTCGTGAAGGGATTCATGGCTAAGAACATCACGTGGAAAAGCGGCTACAGTGTCATGGTACCGTTTACGTTCGGTGCTGAGAACATCAGTTACGAAACCGTGCCCTCCATAGGCTCTACAGGAACAGGGGGATGGCAGACGATAGCCCTGCCCTACGACGTCAGCAGCGTCACCGCCGACGGGTCGCCCATAGACTGGTTCCGCAGCAGCAGCGACAAGGACAAGGACTTCTGGGTAAGGCAGTTCATCGGACTCGACGATGCCGGAACCATCCTCTTCGGCAATGTGGAACAGATGCAGGCAGACATGCCCTATATCGTTGCCTTCCCCTCCGGCAAGTGGGGCGAGGAGTACAACCTCGTGGGCAAGACCATCAGCTTCAACGGACAGAACGCTGTCGTCAGGAGCGACGGTGTCATACGAGTGGCTACCAGCTACGCCAACTTCGAGGGTACGCTCGTCCAGGACAACATCGGCGAATACGGCTACACGCTGAACGCTGACGGGTCGGCATTCGTAAGGGGTACAGCCACCATCGACCCGTTCAGTGCATTCTTCGCACTGAAGAACAGGGGCGAGGCTCCGGCACGGCTCAACATTGCCTTCAGCGACGAGACACCCGTGCCGACAGGCATCACGTCAATTGACAATTCACAATTCACAATTCACAATTCACAATTCACAATTGACAATTCACAATTGACAATTCAAAATGAGGCTGGCGCATGGTACTCGCTGGACGGTCAAAGGCTGAGCGGCAAGCCGACAAGGAAGGGCATCTATATCCACAACGGTACCCAAGTTGTGATGAAGTGAGAGAGCGAAAATAAAAAACATGAAAACTATGAAGATAACATATCAAGTGCCGCAGGTAAAGATGGCGGACTATGCAACAGACGAGGTGATGGGACTGCCGGCGGTAGTCTCTGACCCGGTGTTTAACGGGGCACGTCAAGCGACGGACTTCGAAGAAGAAGAGGTCGTCAACACACCCGTAAGGTTTAACTACAGCGTCTGGGACGATTGAAAGCCCCCCAGCCCCCAAGCCCCCCAGCCCCCTAAAGGGGGGGTGAATTATGTTTCGGCTTTGCCGCTCCTATGAGCGACAGCGAGTCTGGAGAATTATGAATTGAACTTCGTTCGATTATCGGCTGCACCTCGGCAATTGAAGCAAGCTTCATTGCACTCGGTTTGCACGATAATTGTGAATTATGTTTCGGCTTTGCCGCTCCTATGAGCGACAGCGAGTCTGGAGAATTATGAATTGTGAATTGTGAATTATGAATTATGAATTATGAATTGTGAATTATGAAAAGAATGATGATAGGACTATGTTCGCTGTTGTTGCTTGCCAGCTGTGCTGTCACGGCTGAGCAGGCAGCGAAGCGGGCAGAACGAGAGGCTGCTACGGCACGAGCCGTTGCCAAGGCACTGAGTGAGCGCCATTTTGAAATAGAAGCCACGTTCATGTATCCCGAACGTGGGAATCCGGTTCCGATTACTCCCGACTATGGCGTGCAGGTGAAGGGCGACACGCTCATCAGCTACCTGCCCTACTACGGAAGGGCATACAACATTCCATACGGCGGGGGTGTAGGACTGAACTTCACCAGTACCATCAGCCATTATGCGGAGTCGCAACCCAAGAAGGACATGACGCGAATCGTGATTGCCACCGGTAACGATGAAGACCGGTATGTATACACCATAGATGTCTTCGGCAACGGACGTACCGACATCGAAGTGTCTGCCGAAGAGCGCGACCGCATCCACTTCAGCGGAGAAATGAAGATGTAGAATCGCCCGACCTTCGGTCGCTTTCCTTGAAAGTAAGTTTTTTCGCTATTTCCTTGCGAGATATCGAAAAAATTGTATACCTTTGCATCCGCAAAGAGAGAGAGGAAGCAGGACGCAGTTCCGCAACCTCCCTGCACAACAGGAAGATTGGCAGAGTGATCGAATGCGCTGGACTCGAAATCCGGTATACCCCTTTCCGGGTATCGGGGGTTTGAATCCCTCATCTTCCGCCCAAGTTTTTTAGGAGGGGGGAGAAGTCACCGCGATGGCTCCTCCCCCCCTTTATTGATGCCCCCGCGTTACGCGGGCAAGACGCTGCCCCTCTTCGCTTCTGCCCCGACAGGGGGAGCCGACCCCGATGGGGAGCCGACGGGGAGAGACTCCATCCACAAGAATGGTCAGGAGAGCAAACCAGCAGATAAAGAAGAGGGCTGCATATTTGATTTTTCTTTTCTTCAGCTTCATTTGATAGTCTCGCTAAATTGGATTTTAGTGAGTTGCCTTTAAGTATTGCAAATCACCATACCAGTAGCTGGCAGTGCAGCCACCATCGATAAGAAAATCTGCACCGCTGATGAAACGACCGCGAGAGGACATCAGGAACTCTGCCAAATCACCTACCTCATCAGGCGTTCCTGTACGCCGGGCTGGCATACCGGCTATCATATCAAGATAGCCCTTGGCACGAGGGCCGTGTAGCTCATCATTAGCCAATGGAGTGATGATGATGCCTGGCGAGATGCTGTTGATGGTGGCACCGCGTTTTGCCCAGCGACAGGCTTCGTAGGCCACACGGAGCACATTGCAACGCTTGGAATACTGATATGCTTTCAGTGTATCGTTTATCTCCTTAATGAACGGCAATCGCATCAGCTCTTCCACGGGCGACATTGCCAGTGCATCGTTCTGTTCTAATGACAAAGCCGGCAGACGATGACCGCTCTGCGAGGAGATAATTACACCTGAACCACCCTCAGCTATCACCTTTCCGAACTCCTCCAACAATACGCTTGTGCCATAAAGGTCAACACGGAGGATTTCTTCTACGGGTGCCTGTGAGGGTGATACGCCAGCGGCATTCACCAAGTTCGTCACTTCACCTTTGCTGATGGCATATTCAACCAAGTTCAGGATGTCAGCCTTTGAACCAAGGTCGCACCTAATGGTGGAGCACTCAAATCCGGCATTTTCGAGCGTCGTTGCTGCCCGTTTCGCGTTCTCCTCACTATAATCGGCCAACACGATATGCTTACCGGCCGACACGCGACGAATGATAGCCAGACCGATGCTACCGGCACCTACTAAAACCGTTGTATTCTTAATCATACCAAGTCGATAATTGTTTTCGTTTCACAGTCTCTTATGTTGTTCAACTTGAAGCAGAGCTGCACATCCTTCACTCCTTGCGCCTGCTCCTCCAGAGTCAACGTGCGCATGTCAATCCTTATCTCTTCCATTTTTCTTATTTATTAATCACAGACACATTCTGAAAATCTCCTCCACATCGGCAGGAGTCAGGTCGGTGAATCCGTGAAGGACTCCTTCTGCACCGCAAGCCTTACGTGCCATTGCCGCGAAGTTCTTGTCGTCGATGCCCAGGTCTGAGAGACGGCTCTTCAGTCCAAGGGTCTCGAAGAAGAAAGTCTCAAGAGCCTGAATAGCGGCTTGGGCTCCTTCCATAGCGGGCAGTGAAGCGTCCAGTCCCATGACATTCACACCGAAACGCTGGATAATCGGAGCCGTCTCTTCGTCGAGCACATACGCCAGCCAACGAGGGGTGAGGATGGCCAGACCGTGGCCGTGAGTGATGTCGTAGAAGGCCGACAGCTCGTGTTCCATAGAGTGGCAGACGGTGGCCTGGAAGAATCCCTCGTAGAGGAAGTTGTTGAGTGCCCACGACGATGCCCACATCAGATTGGCGCGCGCCTCGTAGTCATCAGGCTTATTCACTGCCACAGGGGCATATTTCACGACGGTTTTCAGCACCTCTTCCTGTAAGCGCAGCAACATGTCCATGATCTGCTTCTTGCTGAAATAGGCCACGTCGAAGATGTGCGACATGATATCCACGCTGCCACAGGCCGTCTGGTAGGCACTCACCGAGAAAGTGTTCGTGGGGTCGAGGAATGACACATCGGGATTGTTGTCAGGCGCGAAATAGCCCAGTTTCTCGTTGGTCTCCACATTGCTGATCACGCAGCCGCCATCCATCTCAGAGCCCGTTGCCGAAAGCGTCAGCACGGTGATGATGGGCAGTGTCTCGCTGACGGATGCTTTCTGCGAAATCAAATCCCACACGTCGTCACCTTCATACTTTGCCCCTGCGGCAATGGCTTTCGTGGCATCGATGGTAGAACCACCACCGACAGCCAGCAACACGTCGATGCCCTCCTGCTTGCAGATGGCTGCACCACGGTTCACGGTGGTATGACGAGGGTTAGGCTCCACGCCTGGTAGTTCAAACACATCGGCTCCTGCTTTCTGGAGTTCGGCCATCACCTTATCGTACAAGCCGATTCTCTTGATGCTGCCGCCACCATAGACCATCAGCACACGCTTACCGAAACGTGCCACTTCCTCATGCAGATGGCACATCTGCTCCTTGCCAAAATACACTTTGGTCTTGTTCTCAAAAACGAAATCTCTCATATTGTCATTGTGATTTAGATATAATACCTATAGTTATCGGTTACAAAATTACACTTTGTTCTCACATTCACGGTTTCACTTTTTCCCTCAAAATTTTACAATATTTCCTAA
>ODAI014546364.1_pt1 | contig 48391 bp, 35 predicted proteins | sample 1539321 | NCBI WGS metagenome assembly ODAI01 (sample SAMN02144231, study PRJEB22623) | gut metagenome | biome: sheep rumen | host: Ovis aries | place: New Zealand
AATGCCGAGGACAAAAAGGCACTCCGCGCCGAAGGCTTCATGACACGCGACAGCCGCGAGGTCGAGAGAAAGAAGCCCGGACGTCCAAAGGCACGTCGTCGCTTCCAGTTCAGCAAACGTTAACGAACAGTGCATAATTCTTAACTCACAATTCATAATTGAGGCTACGCCCTGTTTTCGGATAATTACCCCTACTATCAGGCAAGCCAGTAATTATGAGTTATGAATTAACAATTATGAATTGCAATAAGGTTTAGCATCTAAATCTGCCTGACTCCCCCTATATATTATATATAATGTATAGCGGGGACTACCCGCAGGTTGATTCTAACACAACAGAATTAACAAGAAAGTAAACAACCAAAACAAAAAGAACAAAATGTCAAGAACTAATTTTGAGACACTGTTGGAGGCCGGATGTCACTTCGGCCACCTCAAGAGAAAGTGGAACCCCGCTATGGCTCCTTACATCTTCATGGAGCGCAACGGCATTCATATCCTCGACCTGCACAAGACTGTTGCTAAGGTTGACGAAGCTGCTGAAGCTTTGAAGCAGATTGCCAAGAGCGGTAAGAAGATCCTCTTTGTCGCTACCAAGAAACAGGCCAAGCAATGCGTTGCCGACCTCGCTACTTCCGTAGGCATGCCCTACGTTATCGAGCGCTGGCCCGGCGGCATGCTCACCAACTTCCCCACAATCCGCAAGGCTGTGAAGAAGATGAGCAACATCGATAAGCTCATTGCCGACGGTACTTTCAGCAACCTCTCCAAGCCAGAGCACCTGCCGGTAAGCCGCCAGCGTGCTAAGCTCGAGAAGAATCTCGGTTCTATCGCCGACCTCAACCGCCTGCCCTCTGCACTCTTCGTCGTTGACGTACTGAAGGAGCAGATTGCAGTTCGTGAGGCAAACCGCCTGGGCATTCCCGTGTTCGGTATCGTTGATACGAACAGCAACCCCGACAACATCGACTTCGTAATCCCCGCAAACGACGATGCAAGCAAGAGCATCGAGGTTATCCTCCAGGCTTGCTGCGCTGCCATCAACGAGGGTCTCGAGGAGCGTAAGGCTGAGAAGGCCGACAGCGACGCTGCTGCCGAGCAGGAAGACCAGCCCGTGAAGAAGGGTCGTCGCAGCGGTAAGGCTCGCGAAGAGGCTGAAGAAGCTCCTGAAGCTGAGTAAATAAATACAGAGATTAAAGATTAGAGATTAAGGATTAAAGCTTGATACCATTTGGATTGTCTATTGCCAAAACAACTAAACTTTAATCCTTATTCTTTAATCCTTAATCCTTATTTTAAATCCAAAACTTTTAAAAACAGATACTACTATGGAAGTTACAATGAATGACATCAAGAAGCTCCGCGAGATGACGGGCGCTGGTCTGGCAGACTGCAAGAAGGCTCTGGCAGAAAGCGACGACATGGACGGTGCTGTTGCATACCTGCGCAAGAAGGGTCAGGCTGTTGCCGCTAAGCGTAGCGACCGCGAGGCAGCTGAAGGTTGCGTGCTCGTGAAGGCTGAGAACGGCTTTGGTGCTATCATCGCCCTGAAGTGCGAGACCGACTTCGTGGCAAACAACGCCGATTTCGTTGCCCTGACACAGAGCATCCTCGACGCTGCCGTTGCCGCTAAGTGCAAGACTCTGGACGAGGTGAAGGCTCTGCCCATGGGCGAAGGAACCGTTCAGGACGCTGTTACCGCTCGCAGCGGTATCACTGGCGAGAAGATGGAACTCGACGGCTACTGCACCATCGAGGGCGAGAACATCGCTACCTACAACCACATGAACCGCAACGGACTCTGCACCATGCTCAACCTGAGCAAGAAGGTGGAGGACGAAACTGTAGGCAAGAACATTGCCATGCAGATTGCAAGTGCTGCTCCCGTGGCTATCGACGAGACTGGCGTTCCTCAGAGCGTTAAGGACAACGAGTTCGCTGTTGCCCTCGAGAAGTCTAAGGCTGAGCAAGTGCAGAAGGCTGTAGAGGCTGCCATCAAGAAGGCTGGCTTCAACCCCGCACACTTCGACAGCGAGGACCACATGGAGAGCAACCAGGCCAAGGGCTGGATCACAGCCGAGGACGTTGCCAAGGTGAAGGAAATCATCGCAACTGTTTCCGCTGAGAAGGCTGCAAACCTGAACCCCGCCATGATCGAGAACATCGCAAAGGGTCGTGTGAACAAGTTCCTCAAAGAGAACTGCCTGATGAGTCAGGAGTACATCTGGGACAAGAACCTTACCGTTGCCTCTTATCTTCAGAGCATCGACAAGGATCTCACAGTCACCGACTTCAAGCGTTTCACTCTCCGCGCAGAGTAATCGCAAACGATACTGAATCAGTAATGCCCCATGAGCCGCAAGCTTGTGGGGCTTTTTTGTGATGGAAGATGGAAGAGGGAAGATGGAAGAGGGAAGATGGCTCCGCGCATAAAAAAAGCGCGTCTTGCAGAAGTCGGAAAAATCCTCCAGAGGATTTGCCCAAATCCTGCAGTGGATTTGATGAAATCCTCACGTGGATTTTGCCAAATCCTCACGTCGATTTTAGGGACGAGTCCCTCTTGCCTTAGGGACGTGTCCCTTTCCTCATAGGGACGTGTCCTTATTGCCATAGGGACGCGTCCCTCTCGCCAAAGGGACTCTTAAACCTTTAAACCCATACGAATCTGTGTCATCTGTGTGCGCTTTTTCTCACTTTTTCACCTTTCAATCTTCCATTTTCAATTAATTTTCGTATCTTTGTCGCGCAATGAAGATATTCGGTATAGGAATGAACTATGCGGCACACAATAAAGAGCTGCAAAATTCGTTATTAAATATAGAAGCCCCTGTGGTCTTCACGAAGGCGGACTCTGCGCTGCTCTCGGGCGGCAAGCCGTTCTTCATCCCTGCATACACGAAGCGCTGCGACTACGAAACGGAGCTTTGTGTACGCATTAACCATTTGGGCAGGAGCATCCCCGAACGCTTTGCACACCGCTACTACGACGAGGTGACGGTGGGCATCGACTTCACAGCAAGGGATATGCAGGAGGAGCTACGGCAGAAAGGACTGCCCTGGGACCTCTGCAAAGGCTTCGACGGAAGTGCCGCCATCGGCAAATGGATGCCACTCTCCCACTACGGGAAAGACATTCAGGACCTCCACTTCCACCTGCTCCTGGGCGGCGAGAAGGTGCAAGAAGGCCACACGGCCGACATGCTCTTCGGAGTCGATAAACTGGTGAGCTTCATCAGCCAGTTCTTCACGCTCAAGACGGGCGACATCATCTTCACAGGAACACCTGTTGGAGTTGGCCCAGTCAACGTGGAAGACCATCTGGAGGGTTACCTCGAAGGAGAAAAAGTGTTGGAATTTAACGTGAAATAAGGCCCCCTACCCCCCTGGGGGAACAAATATCAACTCGTATGAAACGAATTTATACTATATGCCTGATGCTTATTGCTTTGACACAAGGCATCATCGCTCAACAGGAGAAAGACTTGGCCTTTACCAGTCTCGACTGGAACGAGATGAAGATTGACTCAGTCCTGCCCGTATATACTGAAGTCGTGCCACTCGAGACAGACTACAGGACACACACCTACACCGTCTCCCTGCTCTACCCAGAGTATGCAGCACTCAGCTCGAAGGAGGCAGAAGTGGCTGCACGTTTCGACAGCCTCCTGAGCGAGACGATTGATGTAGAGACGTTCGTCGGCATCGAACGCGGCAAGGGATTGCTCGACATCTCGTTCATCCCCATCCGTCGCCAAGGCTCGAAGTACGAGAAACTCATCAGCGCACAGATTGTCATCAACGCCAACAGAAGCGGCAGGCTCAATGCTCCCAGGCAGGGAGCCGGCAGCGAAGGACGCTACGCCGCAAACTCTAAGCTGGCAAGCGGCAAATGGGTGAAGGTAAGCATCAAAGAGGATGGGCTCTATCAGTTCTCGCGCGCCACACTCAAGAAGATGGGCTTCAACACTCCCGAGAATGTGCACCTATACGGCTACGGCGGTCACTTGCTGCCCGAACTCATACGTCAGGGAACACACTTTGACGACATGGCCGAAGTGCCTCTCTACTATAACAGTCAGACAGACAGCTGGGTGTTCTGGGGCAATGGCCTCGTGCATTGGGACGGCGACACACGCGTCAGCAACACCTATGCCCGCAACGCCTATTACTTCCTGACACAAGAAGATGCACCCTCCAAGATGGAGACGCTCTCCTTCGACCCCGCTCTTCCTCGCCAGACCTACAACACAGGAAGGGCACATACCCTCTACGAGAAAGACGAAGTGTCATGGTTTACAGGTGGACGGCACCTCTTTGACGGAGAAAACTATATCAACAACACCTCACACAACTATGCCCTCAATGCAATTGACCCTGCTGGAGGCGGCAAACTTACTGTAGTCTTTACGGGTTCTGACGGTTTGACAAACAAAGTCAATGTCACCGTAAACGGGACTGAACTTGGCACCATGAGTGTAACACCTCCAGGCGATTACACTTATGCAACGTCTGCTACACGCACCTTCGACCTGGCAACTCTAAACACTCCAGCAAAACTCAACATCAACCTGCGCTCAGACGCTGGCAAGAACGCTCGCTTGGACTATCTGGCTTACAGCTACGACCGCAAGCTCAACACCGCCACCAAAGGTTACGTCGATTTCTTATACTCTGGAACAGATGCTGCCAGATTCAGCATCACAGGCACAAACGTAAAGGTCATCCGTACAGGCAGTGTGAACAAGAAAGACGCTTTGGTTCCTGGCACTCAGGAGGGCAATACATACACCATCAACGTCGATAACGGCGGAGACCATTATGTAGCATTCAACTCTGCAATCTCATTCCCAGAGCCTACCATCGTAGGGAATATCGAAAACCAAAACCTGCACAGCCTCTCTGCTATCGACATGGTCATCATCGTGCCTGCCAGTGGCAAGTTGCTTTCCGAAGCACAACGCCTTGCAGATGCACACACCCAATACGATGGCCTGCGAGTAGCTGTTGTTCGTGCCGACCAGGTTTACAACGAGTTCTCCAGCGGCACACCTGACCCCACAGCCTATCGTCTCCTCATGAAGATGCTTTACGACAAGGCAGCCAACGAGAACGATGCTCCACGATACCTCCTGCTCTTCGGTGACTGCGCTTGGGACAACCGCATGATCTCTACAACCTGGCGAAACTTTTCCCCCGACGACTTCCTGCTCTGCTATGAGAGTGAAAACAGCTTCAGCGACACCAAGAGCTACGTCATGGAGGATTACTTCGGATTGCTCGACGATGGCGAAGGTTACAACCCCATCCGCGAGAAGAGTGATTTGGGCATCGGGCGCTTCCCCGTCACTCAAGTCTCTGAGGCTAAGGCTATGACGGATAAATGTATCGCATTCCTTAGCAACCAGAATGCCGGCCCATGGAAAAACCTCGTTTACATGATGGGCGATGATGGAGACGAGAACTCACACATGCGCTATGCCAACAATGTAGCAGAGAACATCATCTCCAAGTTCCCCGCTATGGAAGTGCACAAAATCATGTGGGATTCATACACACGAGTCAGTTCCGCAAACAGCAACACCTATCCGGAAATCGTGAAACAAATCAAGAAACAGATGAGCGACGGAGCACTGGTGATGAACTACACAGGTCATGCCGGCCCAACCACATTCAGCCATGAGTATGTGCTCATTCGCGAAGACTTCGAGACTATCAAGAGCACAAAGCTGCCACTTTGGGTGACATGTGCCTGCGACGTCATGCCCTTCGATACGAACAAAGACAATATAGGCGAATACGCCGTACTCAACCCAAACGGTGGTGCCCTGGCCTTCTACGGAACAACACGTACGGTTTATGCAAGCCAAAACTATAATATGAATCGTTACCTCATGCAGTACCTCTTTGCCCAAAGCACCCGTGCTAACAAGGAGCGTAACCGCATAGGCGATGCAATCCGTCTGGCCAAGAACAGCATCATCAGCGACGGCAGGGAGGCAGGCTACCTGGAGAACAAACTGCAGTATGCTCTCCTTGGCGACCCTGCTCTCACTTTGGGCAACCCTGTTCAGAAGATTGTTGTGGACAAGATTAACGACAAGGAAGTCAACGGCATTCCCATTCCTCTCAAGGCTGGCGAGCGCGTCAAGCTCTCCGGACATGTGGAACAAGCTGACGGAACAACCATGACAACCTTCAACGGCATCCTCAACACCCGTCTCTTCGACAACAAAGAGACAATCGTGTGCCACAACAACGCTGGAGCCTCCGAGGCCTTTACATTCACCGACCGCAACGCCATTCTGTATGAGTCGCAGGACAGCATCCGAGCCGGACTGTTTAACGAAGAGTTCTTAATCCCCATTGATATCAACTTCAGCAACGAAGCTGGCCGACTTGTCTTCTATGCCATCAACGATGAAGGAAACATCGAAGCCAATGGTTACAACGAAGACATCCCTCTTGGCGGCATCGTAGATAATACAGACTTCGACAAGGACGGCCCGCAAATCTTTGCATACCTCAACGACGAGGACTTCCAGAATGGAGGCATAGTCAATGCCACACCACTCTTCGTGGCACAACTCAATGATGTCAGCGGCATCAGCTCCAGCGGTAACGGCATCGGACATGACCTCTCGCTTTGTATCGACGGCCGAAGCGACCTGACGTATAACATTAATGAATATTATTCGCACGAGTTTGGCGACTTCACGAAAGGCACTGTCGCATTCAGCATTCCTGCACTGCCGAACGGCTCCCACAGCCTAACCTTCCGTGCATGGGACGTATTGAACAACACAAGCCAGACAAGCCTTGACTTTGTCGTTGATGAAGCCATACCGACCAACATCATTAGTCTTATGGCAAGTCAGAACCCTGCTATAACAAGCACGAACTTCATGGTAAGTTATGATTTGCCTGGCAGCAACTGCGACTTCGTCATCGAGGTCTTCGACTTTGCAGGCCGTCGCATTTGGATGCACGAAGAAAGCGCGATAGAAGCCAGTGGCATCCACACTGTCACATGGAACTTGACCAATGGAGCAGGTGGCAAAGTTGATACTGGAATCTATCTTTATCGCTGCAGAGTGAGGTGCGGACAAAGCAAATGGACCTCAAAGACACAAAAAATCATGGTTCGGAACAATAAATGAGCCCTCTACTCAGTTATTATAGAGTATGAAAGCACATAGAATCATCCGCATCGTGTTGCTGCTCGCCATATGTAGCACACAAACAGTCCTTGCGCAGGACAAGCAGAATATGTTCAACCCCATACATACTGCCGTTACGTCGCTGAACATTGCTCCAGACGCACGTGCAGGTGCTATGGGCGATATGGGTGCCGCCACAGAAGCCGACATCTATTCGCAGTATTGGAACCCTGCCAAATATCCATTTAATGTTGCCCGAGCAGGTGTAGGCGTCAGCTACACTCCCTGGCTGCGCAAGTTGGTCAACGACATCAACCTCGCCAACCTGACTGGCTTCTATCGTATTGGCAACTACAGCGCCGTACATGCCTCCCTGCGCTATTTCAGCCTTGGTGAAGTATTTATAGATGGTATGGACGACATGACCATCAAGCCTTATGAGATGGCGATTGATGCCGGCTATAGCCGTATGCTCAGCGAGAAGTTCTCTATGGCCGTCAATCTGCGCTTCATCCTCTCCGACATCAAATACAATTATCAAGACGATAGCAGGCCAGGCAAAGCCTTTGCTGCCGACATCGCCCTCTACCGCTTGGGCTACTTCATGGCAGGCAATCGCGAATGCAGCTTTGGCTGGGGTATCAACATCAGCAACATTGGTTCGAAGATTTCATATGGTGGCAGCGAATACTCGGAGTTTATTCCCACCAATCTGCGTATCGGTTGCAACATGACAATCCCATTCAACGAGTATAACAAGTTCAGCTTTGGCATTGACATGAACAAGCTCCTCGTGCCAACTCATCCAATGAGAGGCGAGGACGAAACTGATGTGGACTTTGACGAGCGCGAGCGAAGGGATTACTATGAAGTATCGTCCATAGCCGGTATCTTCAAGAGCTTCGGCGATGCTCCTGGCGGTTTCAAGGAAGAGATGCAGGAGATTCAATGGAGTTTCGGCGCTGAATACACATACAACGACCGCTTCATGCTTCGTGCCGGCTATCACCACGAGGCAGAGAACAAAGGTAACCGTAAGTATTTCACCGTCGGCGCTGGCTTCCACATGAGTGTCTTTACTATCGATGCCTCCTATGTCTTCTCTACTGCACAAAGCAATCCTCTTGACCAGACCATGCGCTTCTCGCTTGGCTTTGACCTTGATGGCATGCGCGACCTCTTCGGGAAGATGAGAAGAAGATAAAAAGCCCCTCTCCTAACCTCCCCCAAAGGGGAGGAACTTCAATGGTCAATATTCAATGTTCAATAAAATAAGGGTCGGTTTTGGTTTCGACGTCCATCAGCTTGTGGAGGGACGTGAGTTGTGGCTGGGTGGCATACGCTTCGAGCACTCGAAGGGACTACTTGGGCACAGCGATGCCGACGTGCTTATCCATGCTATTTGCGATGCTTTGCTGGGTGCCGCTAACATGCGCGACATCGGTTATCACTTCCCCGACAATAGCGACGAGTTCCACAACATCGACAGTAAGATTCTCCTTCGCAAGACGATTGACCTCATCGCCACAAAAGGCTACAAGGTAGGCAACATCGATGCAACGGTTTGTGCCGAGCAGCCTAAGCTGAAAGCACGCATCCCCGAGATGCAGCAATGCCTTGCCGATGTGATGGGCATTGACGTGGACGACGTTTCCATCAAGGCTACGACGACCGAGAAACTAGGCTTCACCGGTCGCGAAGAGGGCATCTCTGCTTATGCAACAGTCCTCATTGAGAAATAGCCCTTTCCTATGAAAGAGCGCATCGAGTACATAGACCTTGCAAAAGGCATCTGCATCTTTCTGGTAGTACTGGATCATATATCTGTCGGAAAATACTTCTCGGGCGGGGACTATCCCATGAACGACATCTTCGAACAGACGAGGATGCCGCTTTATTTTATCCTCTCGGGCTTATTCTTCAAGGACTACGATGGTGGAATCCGCGAGTTCCTGCTGCGCAAGATGAACCGCATCCTTGTTCCATACCTCTTCTTCATGATTGTGTATCAGGCATTGGCAAAGTTGATGTCCACCCTCACAAGCATAGACACGACCGCGGCCAACATTACAGGCATCTGGGCGCCACTATGGTTCCTGCTTTGTTTGTTTTGGATGAACGCCATCTTCGCAACTTTATATTATATCATCAAACGTTTCATTCCGAGCGGCTTGACGGCGGACGTGGCACTGGGCGGCTGCGTGCTTGCCATCGGTATTGCGGGCTACTACGCCGGAGACTTGCCGATGAACATCGGGACTGCAATGACAAGTCTGCCCTTCCTCTGGATAGGATACCTGCTGAACAGAAGACTGAGGTTTTTCCAAATGAGCATCAAGTGGCAATGGGCGCTGCTCCTTGGCATTGGTATGATTGCAGTGCTTCACTATACATACATGGGTGAGAACTTCTTCTACCTCAATACATACAGTTCGCCATTGCTACTGGTTTACCTTGCAGGCCTGCTGGGAACGCTTGGTATATTGTTGCTAAGCCGTGTCATCAAGTGGCTGCCCATCATTTCCTACATCGGGCGCTACTCCATCATTGTGCTTTGCACCCACATGGCTGTGATGAAAGTTGTCCTCGCCCTGCTTAGCCTTTTGCCCAAGGATAGCGGAGCATCCTGTTGGTCAACGCTTTGGCAGAACAATGCCGTGCAGAGCTGGACAGTCCTGGCGCTCACGATAACGGGCTGCGTGTTCTGTTGCTGGCTCCTTCACAACTACCTGCCTTGGTTCACAGCACAGAAAGACTTGATTAAAATAGGTAGTCAGAAAACGCAGGCAAGCTAGTTCGCAAACGTGGCACGTTAAGTTGGCAAAGATGGCACGTTAAGTTGGTCAAGATGGCACGCCATGTTTGCAAAGATGGCACGCCACGTTTTCAACCGTCACTTCCCAAGTTCAAAAGTAAGACTGTAGGGAGCATCAGATTTCTCCGTGCCCAACTGCTTGTTCGGCTTGTCGGACATCTGCAGAGAAAGCGTACCGCCGGACGTCAACTCGCTGTAAGTGATATAATTACGCGAGATGGGATGGCCATTGAGACTGCGGCTATTGACATAAACATTATCCTTCGAGTTGTCTTTTGCCTCGATGACGAACTGCTTGCCGTCCTCCATCGTGATGGTTGCCTTACGGAAAATCGGGCTGCCAAGCACGTATTGGTCGGTGCCAGGCGTAACGGCATAGAGCCCCAGAGCAGAAAGAACGTACCAAGAACTCATGCCACCTTGGTCCTCATCACCTGGGAAACCGTCGGGTGTGCTGTGGTAAAGGCGCTCCATAATCTGGCGAACCCAGTACTGGGTCTTCCATGGCTGACCGGCATAGCTGTAGAGATAAGGCATGTGCTGAATGGGTTGATTGCCATGAGCGTATTGCCCCATGCCCGCTATCTCCATCTCCGTCATCTCGTGTATCTTGCCGCCATACCAGCCTGGCTTAACCGTACTTGGCTGCGAAAAGACGCTATCCATCTTCTCCACAAAGGCTTCATCCGAGCCGAAGAGTTCTATGAGACCCTGCACATCGTGGAAAACGCTCCAGATATAGTGCCAGGCATTACCCTCGGTATATGGTCCGCCCCAAACAAGAGGGTCGAAAGGCTCCACACTCCACTTGCCGTCCTTGCCTCTTCCCCTGAAGAACTTTGTCTCAGGATCCCAGAGATTCAGGTAGTTATGGAGCACTCTTTCGAATATTTTCTCGTAGAAAGTGTTGCCACAACTGCGGGCAAGTTTCCAAGCACACCAGTCGTCGTAGGCATACTCCAGCGTTTGTGTCACACTTCCATGCGACTCCGGGAAAGTGACATAACCCAGTTGCCAATACTCTTTCCAACCGGCTCGACCGTTCGCTCCACCAAGAGGTCCTTTGTTCATAGCCTCATGAGCATAGGCAGTCAAAGCGGAATCCGGGTTGAAAGAGTGTATCCCTTTTGCCCACGCATCTGCCAAAAGCGAGATACTATGGTTGCCACACATGCCTCCTGTCTCGCCCGGACAAGACCAGGCGGGCAGCCATCCGAACTGCTTTTGCGCATCGAGAAGGGCTTGCATGTAGCGGCCTTGTTGCGTGGGATGCAGGATGTTTGTCAGGGGGAACTGACTTCGGAAGGTATCCCAAAAGCCGTTGTCGGTCAGCATATAACCCTCGTAGATTTTTCCATCGTAGGGACTATAATAATAAGGTGTGCCAGCCGACCTGATTTCATAGAACTTGCGAGAGAACAAGTTTGCCCTAAACAGACAACTATAGAAGGTTCGCAGCTGCTCTTCGCTTCCTCCTTCCACTCGGATGCGGTTCAGCAGAGCATTCCACGTCTCGAAGCCCCGCTTCTTTGTCTGTTCCAGAGTTTTATCCGCGCCCAGTTCCGAGCGCCAGTTCTGCCAGGCTTGTTCCTCAGAGATGTAGCTTGAAGCAGCCCGAGCCTGCACCTTACTGCCTGGCTTGAACTTGAGGTAACAGCCGAAACGCTTGCCCTGGCCGTCTTTTTCATGCGGGAAAGTCTGCTTGTTCTCCCCTTCCCATGTGCCGTAATCGAGTATCGGCTGGTCGAACTGAATGACAAAGAAGCAGCGGAAGTTCTCGCTATGATTGACGAAACGCTGGTTGTTGACCCAGCCCGTAACCTGCCGTTTCTCTGGATTTACATGGATTTCCGACTCGGCGGTATAGCCGTCGATGACCAAGTAAGCGTCCTGTTTCTTCGGATACGAAAAGCGAAGATGCACGCCTCGCTCTGTTGGAGCCATCTCTGTACGAATGCCATTGTCGAAGGTGACACTGTAGTAGTGAGGCTGTCCGACCTCCTTGCAATGGCAGAAACGTGCGCCTCGTTTATCGGGATCGACCTCCAAGTTGCCCGTTTCTGGGAAGAAAGTATAGACGGCATAATCGCTTACCCAAGGCGAAGGCTGATGGCTTTGGCCAAATCCCCTGATTTGATCCGACTCATAAAGGTACTTAAAGCCCTCGCCATTGGGTCCCGTCTGGGGCGTCCACATGTGTTGGGCATACGGCATAGCCGTAGCAGGGAAGGTGTTGCCGTGTGAGAGGCCGAAGTTTGAAAGCGTGCCTTGCAGCGTATTTACATAGCGAACCAAGTCGGGATGGCTTGTCGCATTAACCGACAAAGCACAGAGCAAGAACCCACAGAGGGAGGAGTACAATCTCATTATCTACCAAGTTTTACTTTATCAATACTTTTCTTCCATTAGTGATAACGATGCCCTTGTAGTCTTTTCTCACGCGTTGGCCAGCGAGGTTATAGGTCGCGCCATCCTCTTTCGAAGCGGAAACGAGGCTGATGCCATCGGGATCTACGCCAGGAGTGAACGTCACCTTGTAATTGTTGTCATAGCCATAGTCGCTGACACCATTGGCATATTTGTATTTGTTGCCGTTCGCGTCGCCTCCGTCGGCAAAGAACTCGAGGGTCTTTATCACATTCTGATCGAGCCATTCGCTCGCGACACACTCTCTTCCTTCACCCCAGTCGAGCACCCAACGACCGCCGCCTTGGTTCTCCATGGGAATCCAATCCCATGCCGTATCGTCGTGCTGCCAGCCATCAGCCGTGTCGTAGATGGTCGAGCAGAAGCCCATGTAGGTCAGCGATTCACTTGATTCGACCTCGACTCGCATGACTTTAATGGAGGAAATCAGTCCCTCGATAGCATGAATCTCCCAGCCCTCAGACGGGAACGACTCGGTGAAGACCTGTCCGTTGCAGTTGATGGTCAGCGTCATGCTGCGGATGCCTTCCGTCTGCACACTGCCGTCATCGAAGGTGAAGCGGAACTTACAATCTTCTTTGTCCTTACCAAAGACATAGTATTCCCCATCGACAACAACCTGATAATACACCTCGAGAACATAGTTATGCCCCTGTCTCAAGCCGCTTGTCACGTTAACTCCTACGCCGTTGGCATCACAATACATGATGTTACTGCCCACATCCATGATTTGCTGTGCGTCAATCCTGTTCCAGCCACCTTCCGTCTCCTGTCCTTCTTCATAGACTCTGTATTGAAGACTCACGTCGTTTGTCTTCACGCCATCAGCCGTCTTGAACCAGAGAGCGAACTGTTCGATGGTAAGCGAGCTGAGTTGTCCTGGCTGGTCGCTGGGGTCTCTGTTCCCTTCTTTGTCATAAGCATAGCCATACCACCCGTTATTGGAGGCAAGACTCAGTTCGGCGGTTCTTCCTTCCTGGAATTGAATTTTATCACTCGACCCTTCGCCTGTGGAGAAAGTCACTTTGTAGTGTGCTCCGCGATTGTCGTAGAAGAACTGAGTGCCCGAGCCGTTATAGGCTTGGACATAGAACTCGAAGGTCTTCGACTTAATGTTATTGAGCCATTCCTCCTCTATGATTTCGTACCCTTCTTTACCGAATTCGAGCATCCAATAGCCGCTGCCTGACGAATTTAACGGCATCGCGCGCCACTCGTTGCTGTCGTAGGGACCGCCGTTCTCCGTGTCGTACATCGTGCCGGACACTTCCACGCTTCTTATTCCGTCTGAGGTCCAGACCTCAGCCTTCATTATCTTCAGGGACGTTGTCTGCCCTTCCAGGTTCAACGGAACTGCATTCTCATGGTCGAAATACATTTCGAAAGGCTCGCCGCCATTGTGGCTGAGTGTCAGTATCACGCTGTAAATCTCCTCTTGCGACGTGTTTTCCGTGAGGAAGAAGCGGAACTTGCTGCCTTCCTTATTCTTGCCCAAGAAGAAGTACTCCCCGTCAACTACGACCTGATAATTGACCTCGAGGACATAGTCCTTGTTGGGTTCCAGGCCGTTTGTCACGTCAAGTCCCATCATGTCGGTATAGAAAAACATCATGTTGCTGCCCTGGTCGTAGAACTGCGGAGCATCTATTCCGCTCCAGCCGCCTTCCGGTTCTTGTCCCTCTTCATAGACTCTGTACTGAAGACTCACGTCGTTCGTGCTCACGCCCTCGTTATAGCGGAACCAAAGAGCGAACTGATCGATGGCGAGCGAACTGATTTGTCCCAGTTGATCCTCAGGTGTGCGACTTCCATCACCGTTGAAAGAGTAGCTCCGACCCTCGCCACCAACGTTCAGAAACAAGTCTGCAGTAGATTCTTCGAGGAACTGAATCTTATTAATTAAGGTGCCACCTGAGCCGGTAGAGAACGTTACCTTGTAGTCCTCACCACCATTATTGTAGAAGACATCATTGCCGGAATTGTCCTTGCCTTGTATATAAAACTCGAAAGTCTTGAACTTATTATCCCAACTACCGTCAACGAGATCTCTTCCACCAGGTATATCAATCATCCAGTTGCCATCTCCCACATCCACGAAACCTACTTCTTGCCACTCTGCATCGCTTTCCGGACCTCCGTTTGCAGTCTTATACATCGTGGCTTTAAACTTCATATCTGTAAAGGTTCCCGATGTCGTAACCTCTGCTTTATGGATTTTCAACGATGTGATATACCCGCCTAAAAGAAGCTCATCAAAACCTGAAGCAGGAATCATCTCTGTAAAAGTCTCCCCGCCATTCATACTGAGAGTGAGCCTCAAACTCGTGATTTCACTGGCTTTTGCACTCCAAACTAATGCGAACAACGCCATTAAAAGGGTAAAAATCTTTGTCTTCATATGCTTTTATATTTGGTTAAATTCATACATATTCCCGCGACAAAGATACGAAGAAAATGATAACATCCAACTTTTTATTTAGGAAAATAACAAAAACTCCGTGCTTTTTCATTTGACTTGACATGGGACAATAAAAAACAAAGCGTGCCGAGTCTTTCAACTAAGCACGTTAAGTTGATCAATTAAGCACGTTAACTTTGCAAAGTTAACACGTTAAGTTTGCAAAGATGGCACGTTAAGTTTTGCATCTTAACGTGCCATCTTTGCAATTGAGGCTCGCCGTCTGAAAATCAGCGGCTTAGGAAACGAGCTTTCCTTACTTGATGTTCGGCTCTTCGAGGCCCAGTCCCTTCTTCTTATCGACCATCTTCAGGACGAAACCAAGCAGGAGTGCTGCTACGCCGAGGCTGGCCAACATTACCAGCGGGGCTGTGTAGTTGAACTGAGTCGGGTCGGTAACTCCAGGATTCGTCTTGTCCAAAACCTTGCCGATGAGCAGTGGGAAGAGCCAAAGACCTATGTTCTGAATCCAGAAGATGAGCGCATAAGCGGAACCTATCACCTTGGCATCCACCAGTTTAGGCACGCTTGGCCACAAACTTGCAGGCACCAGAGAGAACGAGGAACCCAGCACAAGAATGGTGATGTAGGCAATTGCGATGCCGCCGATGGCTGAGCCCTTGAACAAAGGCAACACGAAGGCAAAGGTCAGATGGCAGAAGATGAGGAGCAACGAGCCCAGAATCAGCATCGTGGCTGCCTTGCCTTTGTGGTCAACATAACTGCCCAAGATTGGCGTGATGAGCACAGCCAGGAGTGGGAACACCGCGAAGATGCTCTCGGCAGACTGCCTCATGTAACCCATATAACAATAGGTAACGAGGGCGAGGATGCTGACGCAAAGCAAGCCGTACTTGGCTCCGGCTTTCTTCTGGAAGTTGCTTGCAAAACCAGTTGCAGCCACAAAGAGCATGATGAGGTACTGAACGATGGTCACATCAGGCTTTGCCCAGAACGAATTAGCATCGGGTGCTACGAGTGTGAGGTTGCATTGCAGCATGTTCACGGCGTACTTCTGGAAGGGGAAGATTGCGCTGTAGTAGAGCACACAAAGCAGGGCAACAAGCCAGAAGCCACTCGAAGTGAGGATTTGTCCCAAGTCGCTGATCTTGAAGGGGTCGTCCTTCTCCTCTGCCTCGCCAGTCTGTGCGTCGAGTTTCCTATCCATAAAGAAGTAAACGATGCTCATGATGAGGGCAATGCACATCAGCACTACGCCAAAAGCAACCGAGCGAGAAACGCTGACTTGGCCGCCCAAACGAGCGAAGAAGGGCGAGAAGATCATGCAGGTTGCCACGCCAAGACGGGCCAGAGCCATCTCTGAACCCATTGCCAAAGCCATTTCTCTGCCCTTGAACCACTTGACGATACCGCGACTGACGGTAATGCCGGCCATCTCCACACCACAGCCAAATATCATGAAACCGCAGGCGGCAAACTTAGCGGAGGCAGGCATCCCTTCATAGAAGGGCGATACTCCAAGTTCATCAAACACGGGAATGTAGTTCAGATGGCTGTTGAACCAAGCTTCCAAGCCACTTCCCATGAAAGATTCATCCACGGCGTACCACTTGATGCAAGCGCCTATGAGCATCACAACGGCAGAAAGAACCATCGTGAAACGCACGCCCATCTTGTCGAGAATGATGCCTGCGAAGATGAGGAAGAAGGCAAAGACATTGAGGAACACCTCGGAGCCTTGCATCGTTCCGAAGGCTGTGCTGTCCCATCCACGCGTCTCTTGCATCAAATCCTTGATGGGAGAAAGGATGTCCATGAAGATGTAGCTGCAGAACATGGCGAGAGCCAAGAGCAGGAGAGCCGTCCAGCGCATACCGGCACTGTCGCGGAGAGTCTTTTGAATTGCTTGTGTCATAATATGATGTTATTGTGTTATTTCGTTATTTTCTCAGGTCGAATTACTTCTTCAGCCACTTGTCGAGCCAAGCAAAATAAGTCCTCTGCCACAAGATACCGTTCTGTGGTTTGAGCACCCAATGGTTCTCGTCGGGGAAGATGAGCAGTTGCGCTTCGATGCCTCGCATGCGGGCGGCGTTGAAGGCACTCATGCCTTGAGTGGCGTTGATGCGGTAATCCTTCTCGCCATGTATGCAGAGGATGGGCGTGTCCCACTTGTCAACGAAGCGATGCGGCGAGTTCTCGTAGGTCTTTCGGGCGCGTGCCGTCTGGTCTTTGTTCCAGTATGCATCGTCATACTCCCAGTTGGAGAACCAGTTCTCCTCTGTCTCGGTGTACATCGCCTCGAGGTTAAATGCACCATCATGCGCGATGAAGCACTTGAAGCGACCTTCGTGATGACCTGCAAGGTAATAGACCGAGAATCCGCCAAACGAGGCACCGACGGCGCCGAGACGGTCTTTATCGACGTACGGAAGGTTCTCCGTGGCATCATCTATCGCGGAGAGGTAGTCCTTCATGCACTGTCCGGTCCAGTCGCCGCTGATTTCCTCGAGCCATTCCTGCCCGAAGCCCGGCACGCCGCGACGGTTCGGAGCTATCACCACGTAGCCCTGCGATGCCATGATCATAAAGTTCCAACGGTAGCTCCAGAACTGCGAGACGGCACTCTGAGGACCGCCTTCGCAGAAGAGCAGCGTGGGATACTTCTTCGCGGCATCAAAGTGAGGAGGCAAGATGACCCAAGTCAGCATCTCCTTTCCGTCGGTGGTCTTCACCCAACGCTGTTCGATGCTGGGCTTCGCAAGCTGGTCAAGGATGTCCTTGTTCACTTCGGTCAGCTGCTTTATCTGCGTGTCGGCGATGCTGTCGCCAGGCGTTATGACATAGAGGTCAGCAGGAGCCGTGATGCTGTGACGCTCTGCAACAAGTTCCTTTTCATTAAGCATCTGCACGGAACCAAAGTCGGCCCAGCTGTTGCTGAGCTGCTTGACCTCGCCCTTAAGGTTGGTCTTGTAGAGGTTTTCCGTGGCGTGCCATACTGCTATATAATATAATGTATAGGAATCGGGCGCCCAGCAGAAGTCATCGACGCTGGAGTCGAGCGACTCTGTGACATAGGTCTTGGTGCCTTCCTTCAGGTCGTAGATGCAGAGGCGCTGGCGGTCGCTCTCGTAGCCGTCGCGCTCCATCGAGAGCCAAGCCACGTAGCGTCCGTCGGGCGAGAACTTCGGGTTGACGTCGTAGCCCACGTTCATGTCCGTCTTCATCTGGTTGATGCGCTGGCCGCTCAATGTCTTGGTGGGGTCGAGCAGGTTGTCTGTATGGTAAGCCAGCCCTTCATCGGGCACGACATCGAACTCGCAGCAGTTCTTGCAAAGGTTCTTTGTCTTGTTCATGTCGCCGCTCTCCGCGTCATAAAGAAAGATATCGGAGTCGGTCGAAATGCTGTAGTCCAGGCCGGTCTTGCAGCGGCAGGGAAAGGCGATGAACTTCGAGTCGGGACTCCAAGCCAGCTGTTCGATGCCGCCGAACGGTTCCATCGGGCACTCGTAGGGGTAGCCGTCGAGGATGTCGGCGCCGTCTGTGGCGATGGCATTGCCGCTTACTGAACAGAGGAAAGGATGCTGGATGCTCTCCACGTAGTGGTCCCAATGGCGATACATCAAGTCGTTCACAACGCGACCGGTAGCTTTGGGAAGGTCTTCAGGATTCTTCTGGATGATTTCATTGAAGTCGATGCTCTTCAAGAGGATAGCCTTCTTGCCGTCGGGAGCGAAGAGAAAGCCCTCGACCTTGCCTTCGGTCTCACTCATTTGCTTGCGGTTGTTACCGTCTAAGCCCATCTTCCAGACCTCACCTTCGCGGAGAAAAGCGATGGTTTCGTTGTCCAGCCATTGCACATCGGTCTCGTTCTCGGCATCATTTGTCAGTTGCTTCTGCTCGCTGCCGTCAGCATTCATCATCCAAAGAACCTGGTGGCTCTTGTTCTCCGCCACGCTGTAATAGCCCATCTGGAAGGCAATGTGCTTGCCGTCGGGCGATGCCTGATAGCCACCAATGCGGCTCATTGCCCAAAGTGCTTCGGGCGTCATCAGGTCGCCATCGAGTTGAATGGTTTGTTTCTCTATGTTAACCTTGTCGTTTTCCTTCTGCGTACCGCAAGACATGAGTAATAATAAAAGAATGAAAAAATGAAAGAATGAATGCTTACTGTGTCTCATCTTTAATCTCTAATCCTTAATCTTTAATCAATTATCTTCGTTTCGCTTGCTCTTGTTGCATCTTCTGCAAAGCCTCGAGGCGTGCTTGCAAGCCCGACACCTTCTTGGGATCGTTCTTGTGCTGCTCGCGATAAGCCTCCAGACCGGCAAGGAGTTTTGCATCATCAGTCTTCATGCGCAGGTACCACATCGTGATGATGTTGAGCAAGCCCGAAATGAAGTAGAAGTAGCTCAAACCGCTCGAGTAGTTGTTGAACCAGAAGAAGAACATTAAAGGCATGAGGTACATCATCCATTGCATCATCTTCATCTGCTGAGCTTGCTCGCCTGTAAACTGATTTTGCTGCTGGCGCATCGAGATCCAAGTATTGATAAGGTTCGTCGCACTAAAGAGGATACAGAAGAGACTCAAGTGGTTGCCGATAATCGGAAGGCTGGTTCCCCAACGGATTGGGTCGTCGTAAGCACTGAGGTCGCTTGCCCAAAGGAAGCTTTCTCCACGCAAATCGATGGCATTGGGAATGAAGTTGAACATCGCAATCCAGATAGGCATCTGTATGAGCATCGGCAGGCAGCCGCCCATAGGACTGACGCCGTACTGGCTGTACATCTGCATCATGGCCTGCTGCTTCTGCATGGCCTGGTCGGGATTGGGGTATTGCTTGCCCAGTTCGTCGAGCTTCGGCTTGAGGACACGCATCTTAGCGCTGCTCAAATAGCTCTTCTTTTGGGTTGGCCAAACAGCCACCTTCACGATGACTGTCAGCAAGAAGAGGACGATACCCATCGGCAGGCCCATGGTTTTGAGCCAGTCAAAGACATAAAGAATCGACCAGCGATTGATGAAGCGGAATATCCACCAACCAAGATAAACGAGTTCGTCGAGGTCGGCATCCGAGCCGTAAGCAGTCATCTTGCTGTGTGCCTTAAGGATATGGAAGTCGTTCGGGCCAAGGTACATCTGCAGGTGAGTGGGCTCACCCCCTGTCACATCGAACGGAATCTGCGCCTTTGCCTGGTATTCCTTCAGGTAGCCTGCATAATCGTCGTTAGGCATTTGGGAAGAAAGAGCTGCCTTCGTCATAGGCTTATCCGCGATGAGGACGGCGCTGAAGAACTGGTTCTTGAAGGCAATCCACTCGAGGGCTTCCTCCGGTTCCTTGCTGTCGTTGCTCGTCTCGCTGAGTTTCTTCACGCCTTTGCCCTGCCTTTTGTAGGTGAGAGAGCTGTAGCGGTTCTCAAAGTCCTTACCCTTCTCTTGCTGCAGAACTGCCGCCTTCCAGTCGAGGAGCAGCGCCGTCTCGCCAGGCATAGCTAATCCCTCCAGCCCCTGCGACGTGATGTTCATGTCGAGCATATAGGCGTTGGGACGAAGGGTATAGCAGACCTGCAGTTGTTTCCCCTCCTGTTCTGCCACGAAGGTAACGGTGGAGTCGGTCTGCTCGGCGATGTTGAAGACGAGATCTGACAGGCTGAGGTTCTGCTGCTTAAGCGGCAAAGTCAGCTTCATCGAAGCGTCCTCTTTGCCGAGAATCACGACATCGCCATCCCTGCGACGGCTCTTGTATCCGATTATCTCAGCATCCTCGACCACAGCACCCTTGCTGTTGAGGGCCACCTTCACCTTATTGTTCTGAAGGACAATACGCTGTCCCTCGCCATTACTCTGCGAGAAGAAGAGAGCGCTGCTGTCCGGCTGGGCTGGAGTAGCTGCAATCGTTTCGGCTTCAACCTTCTCGGCTTCTGCTTGTTTCTGCTGCTCCACGGCAGCGATACTATCCCTTTGTGCCATAGCTTCCAACTCTTCCTTACTGGGCTGACTGTACCAGCTGAAGCCAATCACAACGAGGGCAATGAGAATAAATCCTGTAACAGTATTTTTATCCATATAGGTTATATATTTTTCTATTTAGGCGTACAAAAGTACAAAAAACTTTAAACTTTAGCCCTTAAACTCTAAACTTTTTCGTATCTTTGCACAAAATTAGAACAAATGAAGCGGCTTACAATACTATTCATTACCTGTTTTATGGTCTTGGGAGCCAGTAGCACCACCAAGACGAATGCAAAGGAAGAAGAAAAAGCAGACTCTTCTCTGCTTCTGAAGAACTACCTGAAAGCTCTCGAAACACTGGTGAAGGAACGAGACTCGCTGAATACATCAACGGCGACCTCTGCTCCGAATGCCTACTACTACCAGATTCTTTCACAGCCCGCGCTTTATAGTTCATCGATACATCAAATGTTGGGACAAACCGACTTGAGCAGTTCTGACCAGCAACTGCAGCGTCTCTTTGCCTCCAGAAAGATGTTGTCTTCGCTTTATACCGGAGCTCCTCAGCTCGTCAGGCAGACGGAAAGTGACATCACAGGACAGGCTGCCATCCGAGGCGACATAAACGACAGACTGACGGCTGCAGACAAACTGGCCGACAAAGTAGCCGCTGCCTCACTGGTTCCTGAGTTGGACGGACCGGTGGAGGTCATTACCCGTCGCCCTAACTTCTGGAAGTTCTCGGGTACCACCTCGCTGCAATTTGCACAGAACTATATCTCGGACAACTGGTATAAAGGCGGCGAGACCAACTGGATAGGCAATTTCGACCTCACATTGCATGCCAACTACAACGACCAACGCAAGATAACCTGGGAGAACACGCTGGATGCGCAACTGGGTTTCCAAACGACGGAGACCGACGAAAAGCGCACTTTCCGACCGAGCCACAACCTTCTTCGCTACACTGGCAATGCCGGCTACAAGGCTTGGAAGAACTGGTATTACTCTCTTTTGGTCATTCTGCAGACCCAGATTGCACCCAACTATCAGAGAAACACCGATAAGATTACATCGAAGATACTGTCTCCGTTAGAAATCACGATTGCCCCCAATATGAAGTACGAAATAGCATGGGGCAAGAAGAAGCAGTTCACGGGACAACTCAACATTGCCCCCCTTGCCATGAAGATTGTGTATGTCAACGATGACGAACTTGTCACAAACTTCGGCATAGAAGCAGGGAAGCACCAGAAGACCACGTTCGGTCCCAACATCACCCTCAACACGAAGTGGCAGATATGCAAGCAAGTCTCTTGGACAAACCGCATGTACTGGTTCAGCAACTTTGACTACAACATCTGGGAATGGGAAAACAACATCAACTTTACCATCACCAAACTCATCACGGCGAACCTTCATCTCTATCCTCGCTTCGATAATAGCAACAAGAATTATCGTTCCGGAAAGGATCACGACGGCACCTACTTGATGTTCAAGGAACTGCTAAGTCTGGGCTTAACATACAATTTCTGAGGCAATTACCCGTTTCGACCATGCTCATCAAATCAGCCGAATACCTTATCAGCAGCGCCCGTGTGGACCAATGTCCGCAGGGAGATTTGCCGGAGTTCGCCTTCATAGGGCGAAGCAATGTAGGCAAGTCCAGCCTCATCAACATGCTGACAGGCAGAGCGGGTCTGGCCAAAACGTCTGCCACACCTGGCAAGACCATCCTCATCAACCACTTCCTTATTAATAAAGAGTGGTATCTCGTGGACCTTCCAGGTTATGGTTACGCCAAGCGGGGACAGCAGCAAAGGGACGAATTGCAACGGATGATAACGGGCTACATCCTGCGTCGCGAACAGATGATGAACCTCTTTCTTCTTATCGACGCGCGCCACGAACCGCAGCGCATCGACCTGGAATTCATCGAATGGCTCGGCGAGAACGGCATCCCATTCAGCATCGTCTTCACGAAAGCCGACAAGCTCTCGAAGGGAAAGCTTGCCGCAAACATCAAGCATTACCTCGGCGAACTCTCGAAACAATGGGAGGAACTGCCGCCACACTTCATTACAAGCAGCGAGACAAAACAGGGCAGAGAGGAACTCCTTGACTACATCGACGAGATTCTCGGTAATTAGTTTTGTCACAAATATCGCCGTTTTACTTTCTTTTTGCTATTTTTGCACACTCCTTAAAAGGGGCGAAAACAGCACGAAACACGTCGAATTTGCAAACGCAGCACGCCATGTTTGTCAACGCCCTACGTTAAGTTGACCAACTTAACGTAGGGCGTTTGATTTTTAACTGCGTTGCTTTTACAGAAGAATCACGCAAAAATGTGTGCAAAAACACGATGAAATGGCCGATTTTGTAAGGCGCAGTTGTCAAATCAGCACTTTCCTATTTTTGAGCCACCTTGTAACATCTTGATTTTCAGCATGGATTCGATTTGAGCGCATTTCTTTGAAAAAATGACCAAAACCATGTCCGAGACCATTTTAAGCGATTCTGGAGCATTCACCCAAAATTGAAGTGTAAGCAAAAGTCCCTATTTCGTGACAATCTGTCAACAGCCGAATCGTCAATACCACTCGACATTGCTGCTGTAGGAACTCTGCTTCTTCCATCGCAAAGCATCGGTCAGGGTGCCGGCCTTGCAGGCGAAAAGGAAGTTGAAACTGGTGTACGGATAGACAACCATGCTGCAAGACATGGAGAAGCAATGCAGGTCGCGGGCCAAGGAAAGCGTCGTCATACTCAACCTCTTGTAGTTGAAGTCGTAGCCGGACGAGAAGTTGATGTTCCAGCCCTTGGCAATGCCGACATTTCCAGAGAAGTTGAGCGTATGGGTAAACTTGTAGGGATAGCGCATCCGCTTGGGGTTGATTGGCGCAGCAGTATTCTCGCGCATAGAGACACCATAGCTGACGGTCAGGCTCCAAGGCATCTGGAACTTAAGGTAACCATCCTCGTCTATTTCGGTGGATGCGTTTTCCGATTCCGCCTCCCTACCCTTCTTTCGGTCAGGATCGACGTTCTGCATCATAGGATCCACATCTTCGTCGTCGTATTCATCTTCGTCGTCATCATCAGCAGAACTGCTGGCAAAACGTTTCGAAACCTTGTCCTTCATGCCAAGCAACTTCCTGAACGTCTGGTTATTGAAGGTGTAATGGATGTTCTGACTCATGCCCTGGAAACGTCCGAAGCGTCCCTTGCCCCATTCGGTATGGTTGCCGACATAAACATTGCCGTTCTTGTCGAACTCGTAGGCGTAAGTGGCAAAGACAGCATTCATGGAGAAGGTATAAGTCTTCGTCAGTTTAAGACGCAGGTGCATGCTGAGGTCGCTCCACGGCTTCGTCTTTGCAGCCATATTATAACTCATGGACATACCCAGCTCGTCAATAAGGCTGATCTTCTTCTCGCCCGTCGAGTCACGGCTGGACCGCACCTTCATCTCAAGGTTATTGGAGATATCCAACTGGACGCTTCCGCTCATGCCATTAGGAGCCGTACCATAAGCGCTACCCGAGAAAGGAGAGTAAGTCACCGTGGAGACATTGCCGTCCTTATCCGTACGGACATACGTGTCGTAGAAGCCCCACATCGGCTTGCTGAAATCAGGAGCATAGTTAAAGCTAACGGAGGGGGAAAGCATGTGTCGGATGGCCTTAATCTTCTTTCCGCCGAACCAAGGCATGGGCGTATAGTAGCCATAGAGCTTCGTGTTGGCCGTTAAGCTCATCGTGAAATTATAGACATTATAGAAGCCATTTACAGTATCTCGCTTCACTGTCCTCTTGTCTTCGTCCCACGACTGCATGACCTTCTTCGAGTACATACGGTCGATGAACGTGAAGTTCGGCGTAATGTTGATATACTTGAATATGGGGAAAGTGGCATTTATGGGTATCTGGTGTCTCATTCCATTACGCCAATCCTTAATCAAACTACTCTTGAAAAGCAAATTCTCCTTGGTATTGATGCTATTGGTGAGTGTTCCACTGTAGCTCACGCCAATCTTCTCGTACCAACGCTCCTTGCCGGCCATCTTCTTTCGCTTGAAAGGATAGAAGCGGTTGAGCTGGATGGTTAGGTTCGGCAGGGTAACGGCAAGGCTGCTGTCACGTACCTGCTGCGACAGGTTGAACGTGCTGCTAAGTGTCAGGCCTATATTGGGAAACGACTTGCTGTAGCTGATACTACTCGTCCTGACACTCTGCGTATAGCTCTCCGGATTGTACATGCTGACGAGATTGTTGCGCTCGTAGCTGCTTGTCGAGAAGTTAACACTTGCCGTAAAACTCTGCGTCGGGTTAGCCTTCGGGTCTTGTCGATGCGTCCAGGTTACCTTGAAACTCTTCGAGACAGAATAGTCCGGCATATTCTTCTCGCCGTTTTGTGTGTACTGATAGCTGAGATAGAGGTTTCCACTATAGCGATATCTCTTCTTGTAAGTAGATTGTCCCGAGAGAGACCAAGAGCCCTTCGTGTATATGTCTGCCAGGATTTTGGCATCCACATAATCATTGAAGGCAAAATAGTAACCGCCCTCACGCAAATAGAAACCTCGCGTCGTCTCATCACCATAGCTGGGCATGATGAAGCCACTGCTGTACTTATCCTTGAAAGGGAAGAAGCCATAAGGAATTGCCAGAGGCAAAGGCACGTCGCATACAACGAGATAAGTCGGTCCGAACACCACATCTTTGCCAGGACGCATCTTGGCTCTCGTCATGTTAAGGTAGAAGTGAGGATGCTCGGCATCGCAGGTCGAGTAGAATGCCTTCTTGACATACATCGTGCCGCTGCTATCACGCTTGCCGTCCATACTCTTCATGTAGCCTTCTCCCTGTTGGGTATAAACGTTGGAGATGAATGCCTTGCGCGTCTTGAAGTTATAGCTGATGCTATCCGGCTCGTATTCATCCTTACCTTGACGGAAGAGAGGCTTGCCCGTAACGTTGCCCAACGAGTCTGTTCGGCTGGTAGCATGAACAAGGCTACTGTCAATAGCGATATTGATAATATCCGCCTCGAGTTCAAGATTCTGGTATTGTACCTTGCTGCCGCCATACAGATGAGCATGGGAGTGAGCGTAATCGAAGGTAATTGAGTCTTCGGCAGAATAATTGACGGGCATATCGAGGGCATTCTTGCTCTTGCGCGTCGTATCGACAGGTACAGTGTCCTGCGCCGCGGTATCTGGCAAAATGGTATACGAACGCAAGGGTAGGCTGTCTTGCAACAGCGAGTCAACGCCATTCCTCAGGAATGCAACTCTTCCTGCAGGACGGGCTGCCAGTGCTGCCAGAACGTAGCATGCCGTCAGTATCGATAATAATCTTGCCTTCAATTGCTATACAATTATTCCAATTTGCAAAGGTAAGACTATTTTCCGACACTTTGTGTCTTTTTCCTTTATTATTATGATTTTTTCACTCAAAGCGGGCCATCCAGGCCTTGAACACGGCAATACCGTCGCTCCCGAACTTCTCCAAACTGCGTATGGCCTGCTCGGGAGTCTTCTCTATATCGAGACGTGTCTTTGAGTAGTACTTGTCGGCATAACAGATGATTTGCTCCTCGATGCTTTCCGGCGTAAAGTCCTGATGCGGCAGGGGCAGGTTCTGACGTTCTATCTCTGCGGCCGTGAGCCCAGTTCCCGTGTGCCGCTCTGCCACTCGGGCATGTAGGGGCAGTCCTTCGGCACGAAGTATCTCTGCTCCAAGAATGCCGTGACGAATGTAGGGCTCTGTCCCATAACAGAAGATGGAAGGTGCATCGACTCGACAGATACCGATGTCATGGAGCATTGCGGCTTCCCAAAGAAGCGTCTCATCTGCCTTCAGCTCTGGATGAGCCTTGGCGATTTTCAGGGCTCGTCGAGCCACATCTGTGCTGTGACGAAGCAGGATTTGCTCCAATTGCGTATTGCCTTCGCAATACCTATGTATTAACTCTTCGACCATTTCTCATCATTTCTTCTGCAAAATTACAAAATAATTATGAATTATGAATTGTGAATTATGAATTTCTTCGTACCTTTGCAACTTGAAAGCAGTAAAGGAGGTAATAAGATGAAGTACGGATTCGACAACGACAAATACATTTCCATTCAGTCGCAGCACATTCAGGAACGCATTGCCCAGTTCTCTGGCAAGCTTTACCTTGAGCTGGGCGGCAAACTCTTCGACGACCATCATGCCAGCAGAGTATTGCCCGGATTCCAACCCGACAGCAAGCTCAGGATGTTCCAGCAGCTGAGTTCCAGTGCTGAGATAGTCATCGTCATCAGCGCCCTCGATATTGAGAAGAACAAGGTCCGTCAGGATTTGGGCATTACCTATGACGAAGACGTGTTGCGCCTGCGGTCGGAGTTCCAGAATCGGGGCTTTATGGTGAACGGTGTGGTCATCACCCATTACAATGGCCAAAGCAGTGCCGCCATCTACCGCCGTCGCCTGGAACACCTCGGAATACGTGCTTATTACCATTATAATATCGAGGGTTATCCCAGCAACGTTGCGCTGATAAATTCCGACGAAGGCTTCGGCAAGAATGATTATGTAGAGACCACGCGTCCGCTGGTCATCGTGACGGCTCCCGGACCTGGCAGCGGCAAGATGGCCGTCTGCTTGAGTCAACTCTATGCCGAGCGCAAAAGAGGCAAGGAAGCCGGTTACGCCAAGTTCGAGACCTTCCCTGTATGGAACCTCCCCCTGAAGCATCCTGTCAACATTGCCTATGAGGCTGCTACGGCCGACCTGGGTGACGTCAACATGATTGACCCCTTCCACATGGATGCCTACAATAAGGTTGCCATCAACTACAACCGTGATGTAGAGATATTCCCTGTCCTCAACACCCTCTTCGAAGGCATCTACGGCACATGCCCCTACAAGTCGCCGACCGATATGGGCGTGAACATGGTGGGCTTCTGCATCTGCGATGACGATATCTGCCAGCAAGCAGGCAAGGACGAGATAATCCGTCGTTACTACACCGCCTTGAACCAGATGGCCGACGGCGCTTGCAACGAGAACGAGGTCAACAAGATTGCCTTGCTGCTCAAGCAGGCCAAAATCAGCACCGACGACCGTCGCGTCACCGTCGAAGCACGTCGTCGTTTGGAGGAGTCCGGTGTTCCATCGTCGGCCATGGAACTCGAGGACGGCACCATCATCACTGCCGCCTCGTCGCCCCTGCTCGGCACAGCATCCTCGCTGCTGCTCAACGTGACAAAACACCTTGCAGGCATCGACCACGAGCTCAAGCTCATCTCGCAAGACCTCATCGAGCCCATCCAACGAACAAAGATTGAGTATTTGGGCGGACACAACCCTCGCCTGCACACCGATGAAGTGCTGGTTGCACTCAGCGTGCTGAGCCGTCAGGACGAGAACTGCCGCAGAGCACTCGCCCAACTGCCCAGCCTGTCAGGACTCCAGGCGCATACCACCATCATGCTGGGCGAAGTAGATCGCAAGATATTCAAGAAGCTTGGTGTGGACCTCACTTGCGACCCCGTCAAGAAATATTGAGCACGAATAAACGCCCTATAGGGGAGTGACCAACGCCCTATAGGGGAATAAGCAACGCCCTATAGGGGAATGACTCTTCCTCTATAGGGGATTTTTATACCCCTTATTTCGGGGCTCACATCAAAGCGTAGTTGTTTAGGCTTTTCAGTACCTGTAGGCGGCGCCTATAGTAGCATAGATGGGATACATCTTGAAGGTAATTGCCTCGAAGTTGCGGTCCCAAATGTCCGTCATACCCCAGTCGAGCAGGCCGAAAACGTTCACGTGCTTTGCGGTTTTCCAGTCAAACGCGATCTCGATGCCAAGAGCTACGGGCTGCATCTTCTCGGGGAAGTTGTCGGGATAGGGTGTGGGGTTCTCTCGCGACATCAGGATCTTGGTGCCAGTCGGCACGTCCTCGCGCAAATAGCCAATGCCTTCGTCGTTGTCGAAGACCTCGCCCGAGAATGTCTGGTGGAAATAGAGACTCAAGTAGGGGCCAGCAGAAACATTCCATCTGGGGCTCATGCGGAACGTAGCAAGCAGGGGGAGCGTCACACCCCACATTTCGGTATTGGTGACATTCGTGCCCGTAAAGTAGCCCTTCGTCACCTCGCCCTCCTGCTCGAGCCAGACGTAGTAGTTCTTCACGTCGGCATTCGTATGGAACCCTTCCCAGAAGAAATGTGCTCCGGCACTGATGCCCCAACGCTTCGTAAACATCTTGTAGCCATCAATGCCCAAGCTGACACCGCCTCTCGGGCTGAAGCCGTTCACCTTTCTTATCTCGGCCGGCAGGGGAATGGGCGTGGTTCCTCCAATGACATAGCCTACTCGAGCAATGAAGCCTCCGCCTTTCAGACCTGTAGTAGGGCCCCACTTTTCCCAACGGTCCTCTTGAGCATTAACCGATGCAGAGAGGAAAAAGAGTGTTAATATCGTAAATACAATGTGTTTCATATCTGTTGTCCTTTTATTCGCAGAATAGCTGAACGTTATCAATCAAGAGTTTGCTACCGATGGCTCCCATAAAGTGAGCACCCTGCCAACTGCTTGCAAAGCCAATGATAAGGCTGTAGCCCCTGTTTGCCAGCACCTCGGCATCAATCTCGTCGCGGTATTCAACAGGAATCGTAAACTCCTGCCACTCACTTGTAACACCATGAATGGGGGCATCGGAAAGTTTGTCCGTGCCATCCTCGTTATAATAGTGAGGCAAACGTCCCAGGGCTACGATGTGAGGGCTGGACAGGACATCATTGCCATCGAGCTGTATCTTGTTGCCCTCAGCATCCTCGTTGCGGTAAAGCACCACATATGCATCAGGCTCATCCCATACGCCCTCCATCGTTTCCCCTGCTTTATTCCAATAATCTTCGGCACGCTCGTAACGCAACCATACACGCATCTGGACAGGTTTGTGCACGAAGGGCGAGCCGAATTGCGTAGCCTTAAGAGCATTCTTAATAGCATTGCTGACGTCGAAAACGCCATTGAACATCGAACCGGAGGCGATACGCATGCCAACCATCTTACCGAAAGGACCTGTATCACATGTCTCAAGTTTAAGGCAGGCGCTGCCATCAGGACCTCCGCCAGCAACGGGCGTCGAAGGATATTCCATAGGCTTTGCCGACGACTTGCTTATCTTGAAGCCCGGGTTGCCATTCTTCCATACGCCATCCGTAAAGACTTCCGGAGCGCTCCACATGTAGAACTTGCCCGACGGATCGAGGTAGTAATCCTCAAAATCAATGGTCAGATTACCTTCGCTGGGCGTATCGTGCTCAACCTTAATACTATAGTTGCGGCTCCAAGCCTTGTCTTCCGAAACGACATGGAAGCGGCAAACTCTTTCATCGGAGAAGTCAACTTCAGAACCGTTCTGGAAAGGAGTCTCATCGCCATCTTCTGTTAGCATAAAGATGGAAGCTCCTTCGGTGACACGAAGCGTAAGGGGAACGCTATGCACATTGGCATAACTGCGTACTATAAACACGATGTCCGTTTCAGACGATATGACAGTCTGCATCGTGTCGTACTCGTGATAGAAAATGTCGGTAGGAGATTCAAAATGAAGCGACACGGCTTCTATGTCGCATTCGGTATTTGCCTGTTCTGCTTTAATGCAAGATAACATCAAAAGAGGAACGGCAACGAGTGCCACAATGGATGTTTTGTTCATGTTCTTTGAGTGCAGTTTACTTATATTCGGGTGCAAAGGTATAACTTTTTTAGTAAAGAGAACCGCAGTTTACGGTATAAATGTGCATTATTACCACTTTTTTGTCCTATTGCTCCACTACCATTCGTTTTATGACAATGTCTTCCAAAGGCCGATTGTTCTTGTCCGTCTCCACGCCTTGAATAGTCTTGACCACTTCCATCCCCTCAATGACTTCACCAAAGACGGTGTATTGTCCATCGAGGTGAGGAGTGCCGCCACGTATGATATAGTCATTGATCATCTGCGGCGACAACCCGATGCCTTTCTCTGCCAATACAGTACGCACCCTGTCGAGGTCATATTCGGTCTGCTTCTTGCCATAAACAATATAGAATTGGCTGCCGCTGCTTTCCATTTCAGGATTAACATCATCAGGCTCCCTTGCTGCCGCCAATGCACCACGCCAATGGTAAAGGTATGGCAGGTCGAACTCTGCCGGAATGGTATAGCCTGGCCCACCGTTGCCAAGCAACTGGCCCGGTTCTGCATTTCGACTGTCAGGATCACCTCCTTGAATCATGAAATCCCTGATACATCGATGGAAGAGTGTGCCATCGTAGAAGCCTTCGCGAGCAAGTCTGAGGAAGTTCTTGCTGTGCAGAGGCGTGTCTTCCGAGAGAGCGACACGTATGTTGCCTACACTTGTCTCGATGCGAACGACATGACGCTTCTCTTTCTTCCTGGCATCTGCAGGAAGTGCACCAAGGCAAAGGAAAGCGAGAAGAATGACGAGAGGCTTTTTCCCAAACAAATACAACTGCAGGAAAGGACTGACACGAAGCAATTGACTTGCCAACAAGCAGAAAGCTATCACGACGAGAGCTACACTTACAGAAAGCACGATGGACAGCACGAAGTTGGGTTGATTGGCATTCAACCATTCTCCCACTTGCGGCATCTTTGGCAAGAGAAGGAAGTGAAGCAGATAGATGTCGAGTGTCCGTGTGCCTATAAAACTGAGGAAACGACCCGTTCTCTTCCCTTCGTCGAACCATGTTTTATAATGTCTGAAGAACATTACCGCAAGCAATAAGAGGCAGTACATCGCTGTGGTTCGAGGCAGGTTGACCCAAACTTTTCTAAGTGTATGCAGTTGGAAGAACTCGGCACAACAGACAACAGCCAATGTTACAACCAGCGGGAAGAACCATGAAGTGTCGAACAACTGTTCTACCCTACTCCAATAACGTCGGACAATGTTGCCAAGCAGGAAGAACTGCATGTATCGAATGGTCTGCACAATACTGGAATAAGTAAAGAACATGTCTTTGTGATAGGTAAAGGTCTTAGGCATGTAGAGCGTCTCGTAAGCAATGACGCTGCCTGCCCATCCAACAAACAAGAGTGTCGGAGCCAGCCAATCGTTCTTGCCTATGAGTCTTTGCAGAAGGTTCCCGACATAACAACAGACATAATATATAATGAACATCTGCAGCAAAACCCAAGTGAACCAGTAGCCTCCTTTCGTCGGACTTGCCATCAGGAGCATGAAGTTATCCCCAAAGTCACCTTTCTTCCTGAATATCACGAACAGGCAAAGGAACACCAGAGTAGGGATGACCTGCACTTTAAACTTCTTCCAGGTGAGCTTTAAGGCATTGGGGATGGTCCACGAGAACGTGGCTTTATAAGCAAGGAAGCCGCTCACGAAGAAGAACAAGGGCATCCGCATTAGTACCAGGAAAGGAAGTGCTGCGCTTGCCTTCTCGTTTTCGTGGAAAGCAAATTGTGCCACATGATAGGCCACCACCAGTATCATCGTAAAGCCTCGCAAGGCATCCAGCCAAGAGAGACGCTTATTCTGTTCGTTGTTCATAGTTCATAATTAAGGTTGATACTTCCTTTCCGCATTGCTTCACATTGTAGTATTGTTCTGCCAGGGCACGTCCTCTTTGCCCCATCGCCTTTGCTTCCTCTGGATGATTGGCTATGTACTGCAACTTTTCCACCCAGCCTTCTACATCTTTTGGCTCAAGCCAGAAGCCACAACCTTCTGCCTCAATATCCATCGGCATTTGCGGGTTGCGGGTACAAAGGATGGGAAGACCAAGAGCAAGGGCTTCAACGACAGTCGTCAGTCCGACTGTATAGTTGCTCTCCTGACAGCAGATGCAGACACATTGGCTTTGCGCGACCATCAAGGCGATTTCGTGAGGGATGAGACGACTGCCGTAATGTATCTCTATATTCTCTTGGGGATGAAGGCTCTCGAAATAAGCCTGTCGTATCTTTTGGACATAAAGTGTTAGCGGCAAACCGGTCTTGTGGAAGGCTTCAAGCAGCGTCTCGTAGTCCCTCAACTCTTTCCCTGTTGAGATGAAGCGGCTGGGATGCTTTCCGTCTGGCTTCAAACTATCATAATAGTCAAGGTCAGCCCCCCAATGCACCATGCTCATTCGGCTTGGGTCGGCTTTCTTAGACAGGAGACTGTCTTGCATAAGTTTCTCGGAGAAGAAGATCATGTGATCCATTCCTCGATAGAAAAGGCGAGCAAAAGCCTCGCGTAATGGGTTCTTTGCCTTGACGATTGGCTGGTGATGCCACACGACAATAGGGTGACGATAAAGTCCCAAAGCCCGAAGCAAGATGATGGGTTCGATGCCAAATGCATGCGTGGCGTAAAGAACATCGTATCGTTTGCAACAAGTAAGCACTTTCCAAGTTGCGACTATCATGTCTCGAAGCCGCTTGTAAGTGTGTATCTGATGATGCCACACCACATCTATTCCGTAGTCCTTCAACTGCAAAGCTCCATAAAGGAAGTGCGAGGAGAACACGCCTTCCTTCCATTCACGAACGATTCGCTCTGTGTCTTGTGTATGATAGAAATATACTGTCATTTCATTTCTTCCACCTTCCACTCAGCCAAGGCACACGCTCCACGAAAGGAACGGCAACGAAGCATAGGGTAAAGGAGAGTATCAGGATGATGATAAGGTCAGGAATACTTTTGTTTATGCTGTGGTCAAGCAGTCTGCTGACATGAACATAACTCAGCATTATAGGGTAATGCATGACGAAGAAGACCATGCTGTGCTCGCCAATGAAGTTAATCACAGGCACTCGAGGCGTTGGCAATGAGAGCAGGACACCTGAGATGCCCAACAGAGAGAGGAGCATGATGAGGAGCACATTCCAGAAGGAACCTATCCAGAGATTCGTCTTCATTTCGTACTCGCCATGTAGGTAGATGTTGGCAAAGACGAAGCCTATGAAGAGCAAAATGCTGATAAAGAGGGTCCAATGCTTTGTCAACTTATCAAGGATATGGTGCCACACCTTTCCCAAATAGAAGAAGAAAGTGCCGCAGAAGACATTACTTAAGTAGAACCACAAAGGGTTCCCATGCAAGAAGAGCCAGTAACCGATGGGTGGAAAGAGCAGCACAACCCAATGCAAGTAACGCACTCTCTCGATGAAATGCATCAGGACATAGGTCGTGAAGAAGGAAAGCAGGAACCAAAGCGGACTGTTACCAAAGGTGAGACCGCCTATTTGCCAACGGAATTTGCTCAACACAGCAACTGCTTTGGCTGGTCCTTCCGGGTAAAGACAAAACCAGCAGAACGTCATAACTCCTCCTATGATGCCCCACGAAAGGTAAGGTACGAAGAGACGACGAATGCGGTCTCGCAGGTAAGGAAGCGTCTCGCCTGTGATGCCTTTATTGAAGTAGCCTGCCTTAAAGAAGAAGAAACTCATGAAGAAGAATGTCCAAGCCATCGTTTCCTTCCACCAAGTGGCTCCACGAAGTTGCGTCTGACAGATGGCATGAAGCGTCACCATTCTGAGGATGCACAGTCCACAAAGCAAATCAAAGGCATTGTTACGCTGCTTCATCCCTTCCTTTATTAAATATATAATGTATAGACTCGCGCATAATCTTTGCCCCACTCACCCACATAATGCCGCCATAAAGGATGGCAGCCAGAAGGATGCGACTCAACAAGAGCAGCCACAAGTTCTCGATTCCCTTGGTGAGCCACCAGGTTAGGCCAAGCACAATGAGTGTGAAGACGAGGAAAGGTATGGTGTCCTTCAAGGCTTCCATGAAGGTGAGGCCAGTCAAACGCCAAGCAAACCATTGCCAAATCGCAAGCCAGGCAATGTTGAGCGCCACGAAATAGACTACCATCGGAAGGAATCCGTAAGGATAAAGCAGGATGAGACCTGCCCAAACTGCCAAGCATTGGCCTATCGTGCAAGCCATGTTGACGTCGCTCCTGCCTCGACTTATCGTGAGATTGCTATAAAGTGTGGTAATCGGAACGAAGGCTCCATGCAGGCAAAGCAGGGAGAGAATCAAGCCGCTCTCCCTCCACTTCTCGCCTCCAGCAAGCAAGATAAACTCCTGTGCAACCAAACCAAGCCCAAGCATAGCGGGGAAGGAGACAAAGCAAATGAATCGCAACATCTTTCGGAAAACCTGACGATAGCGGCCAATCTCGTCCGTGACTTGTGCCAGAGTGGGTTGACTGGTGCTCGTCACCATACCGTTTATCGTGCTCGAAGCCATATCGTTCCATTTCTTGGCGTTCGAATAGATGCCGGCTGTGTGGTCGCCAAAGAACTTACCAAGCAAGACGGAAAAGGCGTGGAGGTTGCAGATGTTGACGATATTCGTGAGCATCAACTTGCTGCTGAAGCCGAACATCTTCCATGCAGGAGCAAGATTGAACTGGAGTGTTGGTCTCCAGGGCGAGAAGAACCAGGCCATAATCTGTGTGATGAAGACAAAACAGATTGCCTGCGTCACGATGGCCCAATAGGCGAAACCCTTGACAGCCATTGCGATACCAACGATTCCAGAGAGAAGCATAGCTGTCAGCGAGCAGATGCTGGTCTGCCTGACCATCAGGTGTCCGAAGAGATAGGCACGTTGAACTGTGCCAAGACCAGAGAAGAGGAAGCCCAGGAAAAGCACTCTGGCAAGCGGAATCAGCTCTTCCTGCTCATAGAAATCTGCGATAAGTGGGGCGCAGAACCACAAGACAATGTAGAGCGAGGCACTAACCAGCAGGTTAAACCAAAAGACGGCATTGTACTCTTCGTGAGTCGGCTCGCGCCGGTTGCAGAGTGCCGCCATGAAACCACTCTCTTGAAGGGCGTTTGCGAGGGCTGCGAAGATGTTCAACATGGCTACCTTTCCGTAGTCATTCGGCGTGAGATAGCGGAGCAGAACCAGTCCGAAGACGGCACTTATCAGCTGCATCAAGCCGTTCGACAACCCGCCCCAAAGCATACCTCCAGCAGTCTTTTGCTTTAATGATTTCTCTTCCATCGCACTGCAAAGGTACGAATAAGCGAGAGAAAAACAAAAGAAAATGAGAATTTTCTAATTGTTTTTACAAGCGAGTCATTTGCTCGATAGGGTAAAATATGTTGACAAAAGCGACAACTTCGACACAAGAAGATTACAGACTTCGCAGGTCGATTGTGGTCGGGCTTACTGGCAACTTGAAAAAGATGGCGTATTAAGTTGGCAAACTTGGCACGTTAAATTGGCAAACTTAACACGTCGAATTGGCGAACTTGGCACGCCTCGTTTTGAGACCAAGCTAGCATCTTTGCAAGATACTGCATTTCAAATGGTTACAAAATGCCTTGAAACTCACTTTTCTGGGCTCTTTCCTAAAGAAGGAAGCACACCCCATCCTTTCATTTTCGCAAAGAGGAATCATAGAGAAGAGCATTTCACAGCGCCCTTTCAGGCAAGAAAAATCTTTACAGATCTCGTACTACATCGCTATTTGTCGCGAGTGTTTTTTACTTTTCTCTCAAATAAATCTTCGTTTCTTCTTCTTTTATTCCTAATTATTTCGTATCTTTGCACCCGCAAATAGACAAGTATGGCAATAAAGTTTCAGTATAATAAGACCTCGTTGCAGCAGATTGAGAAGGCTCTGAAGATGCGTCAACGCACCCTTCCAATCATTAAGAGCAAGGAAACGGCGCTGCGATTGGAGGTGAAGAAATGTAAGGAGGAAGCCGACGAACTCGAGCGAAAGTTGCAAAGCCAAATCGAGGGATACGAGAAGATGTACGCGCTCTGGGGCGAGTTCGACACTTCGCTCGTCAGTCTGGACGACGTCGAATTGAGCGTCAAGAAGATTGCCGGCGTCAGGGTTCCCATCCTGAACAACATCAGCCTGAAGGTGAAACCCTTCGGTTTGTTTAGCGCTCCGAAGTGGTACTTCGATGGAATCAAGCTCCTGCAAGGGCTCGCAAAGACTGCTGTCGAACGCGAATTCGTCTTCGCCAAGCTGCATCTCTTGGAGCATGCACGCAAGAAGACGACTCAGAAGGTTAACCTCTTCGAGAAGGTTCAAATCCCTGGTTATCAGGAGGCAGTGCGTAAGATTAAACGTTTCATGGAGGACGAGGAGAACCTCTCCAAGTCGTCGCAGAAGATATTGAAGTCGCTTCAGGAGAAGAGAAAGGAGGACGTCGCATGATTGAGAGAATGAAAAAACTCACCTTCCTGGTAACTCAGAAGGAATACGACGCGTTTATCGACGGCCTGCGAGAGCAAGGAGTGGTGCACGTCCAACAACTGAAGCAAGGACAGACCAGCCCTGCCCTGCAGAAAGCACTCGACGAAAGAGTCCGCTATCAGCAGGCTCTCGACTATCTCGACATTTCGCTGAAGGCGTGGGAGAAGGAAGCAGAAGGAAATTCAAAACTAAAAATTCAAGACTCAAACACGCTCCTCGATGAGGTCGAACGTCTCAAAGCCGAAGAAATCAGCATTCGTCATACGATAGACGAGGCAGAGAAGAACATCCAGAAGCTTGAGCCTTGGGGTAACTTCGACTGGGAAAAGGTGAAGGAACTTCAGGAAAAGACTGGCATGCAGGTGTATTTCTATGCTTGCGGAACCAAGTCGTTCCAGGCTGAATGGGCTGAGAAATACTTCGCCACACCCATTGACGAGTATCGCAAACGCACGTACTTCCTGGCCTTCTCCGACGAGGAGCCAGACATCAAGGCTGAGCGTCTCGAGTTGCCAAACGGCTCGCTCGACCAATATAAAAAGGAAGCAGAAGAAGCCAAGGCTGCCCTCCAGCAGAATCACGACACGACTTGCGAGGTCGCTCGTCAGTACAGAGATACGCTCGAAGCTGGTCTGAAGCAGGCTCAAGGCGAGATTCAACTGCGACAAGTGGAGCTTTCGGACGAGAGCATCGCTGAGGGAGCCGTTCGACTCATGGTGGGTTGGACGCTGGAGGAAAAGGCAGAAGGACTCACCAAATGGCTCGACGAGAAGCAAGTCTATTACGAGCTCGAGGATCCAGCATACGAGGACGATGTTCCCGTCAAGATAAAGAACGACGGCTACACCAGCCTCTTCGAGCCCATCCTGCGTATGTACTCGCTTCCCAACTATCACGACATCGACCCGAGCCTCTTCTTCGCGCCGTTCTTCATGCTCTTCTTCGGACTCTGTCTGGGCGACGGCGGCTACGGACTCATCGTGCTGCTCGGCGGCATCTATCTCGCCATGAAAGGCAACGACGAGACCAAGAAATACGGACGGCTCGGCATTTGGCTGGGCTTGGCAACAACCGTCTGCGGTCTGCTGACAGGCACCTTCTTCGGTATCGACCTGACGCAACAGGATTGGGCATTCCTTGCGCCGGTCAAGCCATACTTCCTAAACGATAATGGTGTCGGCAAGATCTTCGGTTACTCACCCATGATGGTCATCTCCGTCATTATCGGTCTCGTGCAAGTTCTCTTGGGTATGGTGCTCAAGGCATGCAAGGCGTGGAAGAACTACGGCTTTGGCTATTCCATCGGCACCTTCTCGTGGGTGGTGGCGCTGCTCTCTGCAATCGCCCTCTTCGGCTTGCCCGCTTGCGGAGTCACCCTGCCTCAAGGACTCGTTTATGCACTCTACGGACTCATCGCGATTAGTGTCGTCGGCATATTCCTCTATAATAATCCGTCGGCTTACAAGAACCCGATACTCGGTCCGCTGTTGAACATCGGCGGAGGCGTCTGGGCGACTTACGGAATGGCAACAGGCTTGCTGGGCGACTTGCTGAGCTACATCCGCCTCTTCGCCCTCGGATTGACGGGCGGCGTGCTCGGTGGCGTGTTCAACGCCTTAGCCTTCGACCTCACGTCCAGCCTGCCATGGTTCATCCGCTGGCTGCCAATGGTGCTCATCCTGCTTGCAGGTCACGGCATCACCTTCGCGCTGAGCATGATAAGCGCATTCGTTCATCCGATGCGACTGACGTTTGTCGAGTTCTTCAAGAACGCGGACTTCAGCGGCGGCGGCAAGGAGTACACACCCTTTAGGAAAGTTCAAAGTTAAACATTAAACCAATAACAATTAACAAACCCTCATAAGACATTGTTCATTATTTGCGACCTCGCAAGCGAAGCCAAAACAGCACATAAATAATAATATAAGGTTGCGAAGCCTCGCCAAGCATTGCACGATTGTGAATTATGAACTTTGAATTATGAATTAAAACAAAAAACTTTATGGAAATCTTATTAGCTTATCTGGGTATTGCACTTTGTGTAGCCCTCTCTGGAATTGGTAGTGCTTATGGCGTAACCATTTGTGGTAATGCAGCAATTGGTGCCTTCAAGAAGAACCCCACAGCAAGCGGCTCCTACATGGGCTTGGCTGCTCTGCCTTCTTCTCAGGGTCTGTATGGCTTTGTCGGCTTCTTCATGCTCAACAACAAAGTGACACCCGACCTCGCAATGCCCGCTGCTTGTGCTATCTTCGGCGTTGGTCTGGCTCTCGGTCTCGTGGCTCTCTTCAGCGCTATCCGTCAGGCAAAGGTCTGCGCAAATGGTATCAGCGCAATTGGTGCCGGTCATAATGCTTTCGGTACTACTATGGTGCTGGCCGTGTTCCCTGAACTCTACGCTATTCTCGGCCTGCTCGTGCTCATCCTGACTGCTAACGCACTGTAAAAGACCCCCTCTAACTCCCCCTTAATGGGGAGGACAAATAACAAATGATTAAACGGTAAATAACAAGATGAAACCAACATTATTCCTTCTTGCTGCAGGTATGGGTAGCCGTTATGGCGGCCTGAAGCAGCTCGACACGCTCGGTCCTCAGGGTCAGAGCATCATGGATTACAGCATATACGACGCTATTCAAGCTGGTTTTGGAAAGGTCGTGTGGGTCATCCGTCACGACTTCGAAGAGCAGTTCCGCACGCAGATTCTGTCGAAGTATCAGGGTCACATTCCTTGCGAACTGTGCTTCCAGAGCCTCGACGCGCTGCCAGAAGGCTTCACAGTACCCGAAGGACGTCAGAAGCCTTGGGGCACCAACCACGCTGTTATGATGGGTAAAGACGTCATCAAGGAGCCCTTTGCAGTTCTCAACTGCGACGACTTCTACGATCGTGACGCGTTCCGCGTGATGGCGAAGTTCCTCAGCGAACTCCCCGAAGGCAGCAAAGGCAAGTACGCTATGGTGGGCTTCCGCGTAGATAACACTTTGAGCGAAAGCGGCACAGTTAGTCGCGGCATCTGCGAAAACGATGAGCAGACGCACTTGCTTACTGGCGTCGTAGAGCGCACGAAGATTGAACGCCACAATGGTGTCGTGCAGTATCTCGACGAGAACGACGAGTGGGTAAGCATTCCAGACACCACTCCCGTCAGCATGAACTTCTGGGGATTCACGCCGGACTACTTCGAGTACAGCGAAGACTTCTTCAAGAAGTTCCTCTCCGACCCGAAGAATCAGGAGAACCTCAAGAGCGAGTTCTTCATTCCTCTGATGGTGGATCACCTCATCAAAACAGGTCAGGCCACTTGCGAGGTGCTCGACACGACCAGCAAATGGTTTGGCGTGACCTATCCTGAAGACCGTCCTGAGGTTGTGGCAAAGCTTGCTGCGCTCCACGACGCAGGTCAATATCCCGCACAAATGTTCTAATAACAAACTCGGCCTCACTCTCTTTTGGAGGGTGAGGCTATTTATTTCTGCTCATGAAACGCTTTGCCTTTTCCTTCATACTGTCTCTGGTTGCACTATTAGCTGTGGCGCAGAGCATCGCGGACGACACGCGTCGCATCCGCGAAGAGTTTCAGGACCGCAAGTTCGGCATTTTCCTTCATTGGGGCATCTATTCCATGCTGGCCGACGGAGAATGGGTGATGCACAATCGTCACCTTGACCGAGGCGAGTACGCCAAGCTTGCGGGAGGCTTCTACCCTTCCCTCTTCGACGCTCGCGAATGGACAAAGCTCTTCAAGGAGGCTGGCGCTCAGTACATCACCTTTACCAGCAGGCATCATGATGGCTTTTCGATGTGGGCAACGAAGGCAAGCCCTTACAACATCATGGATGCCACTCCCTTCAAGCGCGACATCATTGGTGAACTCGCACAGGCTTGCAAGGAACAAGACCTCAAACTCCATTTCTACTACAGCCACATGGATTGGCAGCGCACGGACTACCCGACGGGAGCTTGCCAGAACTGCCCGCACGACCCTTCAACCACGAATTGGGACAGCTATTATGCTTTCATGAATCGTCAGTTGACTGAGCTCCTGACCAATTACGGCCCGATTGGAGCAATCTGGTTCGATGGCATGTGGGACCACAAGGAGAAGGAATTCGACTGGCGACTCGAGGAGCAATACGCCCTCATCAAGCGTCTGCAGCCCACTTGCCTTATAGGGAACAACCATCATGGCTCGCCTATCGGAGTCGAAGACTTTCAGCTCTTTGAGCAAGATCTGCCGGGACAGAACACGGCAGGTTTCTCCGGAGAACAAAAGGTATCACGCCTTCCCCTGGAGACATGCATGACGATGAACAACACCTGGGGTTACAGCATTACCGACAGAAACTATAAAGATGGCGACGAACTCATTCGTCGTCTCGTCACGGCGGCAGGTTTGAATGCCAACTTCCTGCTCAACATCGGTCCGCGTCCTGATGGCAAACTGCCCGACCAGGCAGTCAAGATACTGAAGCACATCGGTCAGTTCATGAAAGCCAACGGCCCAGCCATCTACGGCACGCGTGGCGGATGTATTCCTCCACAAAGTTGGGGCGTCACGACTCAAAAGCAGAACACACTCTATATACATATATTAAATAATGTAGAGGACGGACAAATTCTCCTTCCTCTCACGGAACAGAAGCTCACGAAGGTCACGATGTTTGCAGACGACACTAAGCTAAAGTTCAAACGCGATAAGGAAGGTTACCGCATCTTCCTGCCCAAACAACCCGAAACAGTTGACTGCATCCTTCGGGCAACAATGAAATAAAGACCCAGACCCTCCCCAGCCCTCCCTTAAAGGGAGGGGTTAAAATCCCCAGACAAATGCTTCTCCCCCTTTAAGGGGGAGTTAGAGAGGGTCCTTAAATAGTGACATTATGTATATCATCGGCATCGCCGGAGGCACAGGCTCTGGCAAAACAACAGTCGTAAAGAAGATTCTCGAGACGCTTCCCACAGACAGAGTAGCGCTCATTCCACAGGATTCCTACTACAACGACACGTCGCACCTCACGCCCGAGGAGCGCAAACGCATCAACTTCGACCATCCCGACGCTTTCGACTGGAAGCTCCTGACCGAGCAGATACAGGCCTTGCGACAAGGGAAGAGCATCGAGCAGCCCACATACAGCTACCTGATCAGCAACAGACTGCCCGAGACGGTACACGTCGAGCCATGCGAAGTCATCATCATCGAAGGCATTATGGCGCTCTGGAAGAAGCAGATGCGCGACCTCATGGACTTGAAAATCTTCGTTGATGCCGACCCGGACGAACGACTGATCCGCGTCATCCAGCGCGACACGGTTGAGCGCGGACGCACCACACAAATGGTGCTCGACCGCTATCGGGACGTCTTGAAGCCCATGCACGAAGAGTTCATCGAGCCGACAAAACGGTATGCCGACCTCATCATCCCGCAAGGCGGAGCCAACCAGCAAGCCATCGAGATCATGAGGACCTATATCATACATCGAATCAAGCCATAAAGACCCCCTCTAACTCCCCCGTAAGGGGGAGAACAATTACAGCGTGAATGTTTAATGTAACTAGGTTCCTCTCTTTTAAAGGGAGGTTAGGAAGGGGCTTTATCCTTTTTCTACTCTTTCTTCTTGCCGCTTGTATGGGCAAGCAGGAGAAACTTCCTTCTTCATCCCCCCTTTGGGGCGAAACAGAGGAGGGGCCTTACGACCTGCACGAGATACAGGCCAGCGGCACGATTATCGCAGGAACCCTGAGTGGTCCGGACACCTACTACGAGTACCACGGCCAGGGAATGGGCCCGCAATTCATGCTTGCCGAGGCCTTTGCACAGAGCATCGGAGTCGTTGTGCAAATGGAAATCTCGCCAGACACCGCAACATTATTGAAGAGACTCGAAGCCGGCGAGATTGACTTCATTGCCCTCGAAATGCCGAAATGGCAGACGCGCAAGAACGAATCGCTGCTCAGAGAAGCCATCGACGAGTGGTGGCAACCCGAACGCATCAAGCAAATCCAGAGCACAGCCAGCAACACGACATTTACCGTACGACGCCAGATGCGGCCAGTCATGCAGGATGCCGCTCACGGGATCATTTCTCCATACGATGATCTTCTTCGCCGTTACAGTTCGACAGCCGGCTGGGATTGGCGACTGCTGGCTGCCATGTGCTATCAGGAGTCAGGCTTCGACCCCAATGCCGTCTCGTCGATGGGGGCGATGGGACTCATGCAGTTGATGCCCTTCACAGCCGATGCGATGGGAGTTCCACGGGATAAACGCTTCGACCCAGAGCAGAACATCGCAGCTTCAGCACGTTACATCAGGAAGGTCAGCCAGTCGTTTTCCGACATCAGGGACGCCGAGGAGCGCATCAAATTTACGTTGGCCGCCTACAATGGAGGTGCCGGACACGTTCGAGACGCACAGACTCTGACGCAAAAAGCCGGCAGGAATCACCAGGTTTGGCAGGAAGTGGCGCCCTACATCCTGCGCCTTGCCGAGCCACAATATTACCGAGACCCAGACATCAAACACGGTTACATGCGCGGAAGCGAGACGGAGGCTTATGTCCGTCTCATCATGAACCGATGGGACCAGTATCGTGGCAGCGCCCGTTCTTTCAGCACTGGCAGCACATCAGCCCCAGCCAAGAAGAGCCTTCAGGACGGTCAGTACAAGAGTGTCGTCAAGCCTGCCGAAGAGTGGGTGCCAGAAGATAATCATCATAACCCATAACGAACTACCACCATGCCAAGAAAAATCTACACAACCCTGCCGTCAGACTATACCGTCTGTCTGCACAAAGACTGCCCTGTGGCAGCAACCTGTCTGCATCAGATTGCCTATTCCACGCTGCAAAAGAGCAAGGCAATCCTGAATCTCATCAACCCGGAAACATGCACAAAAAGCAGTCGCTGCCAGTTCTATCGCGACTCGAAACCGGTGAAGTTTGCCTACGGATTCACAGGTTTCCAGAAGAGGATGTTCCCCGCACAATATAAGACTTTCATGAATTCCCTCATCATGGAGTTCGGACGGAACGAATATTTCGCCTATCGTCGCGGCGAGACTCCCCTTTCACCGAAGTATCAAGAGACTGTCATCGCAGCGCTTCGGAAGGTCGGCATCACAGAGGATTTCCCTTTCGACCGTTACGAGGAACATATCAACTACTGTGACTAAGCCAGTACTCACGTGTGAAAACTCCAGTACTCACGTGTGAGTACTGGAGTTTTCTCGTGTAAGTACTGGAAACGTGACGTGAGGCGTTGGACGAGACGTTGTCTCAACTGATACGATTCAACACATACCTGGTACGACTCTTATCGCGCTTGTTGATGATTGTCAGCGCATCGTACGTCACGGACAGGACAGCGTACACCTTAGTTTCACCATCCTCGAATAGTAGAAGGAGGTCTCCGCTTTGGGGATTATTAAGAAGATAGTCAAAATGTTCCTCGTTGTTGAGAGTGCCGGTACCATCGGCATCGAAGGCCAGCGTCACCTCTTCCCCGTCCAGCATACCTTTCCATGTACCGACAAGTTCTGCAGCGGCGTTGCCGTCAATCTGTTTCCCTACGGGAAGCGAGGAAGACGATGACGTTCCCTTGCTCTTGAAAATATTGTTCTTCAGGGGTACAGGCAAATATGTTCCTACTATGTAGAGCGTACTATCTATCACAGTCGAGCCTATGAACGGACCGCTGGAAACAAATGTCGCAGCACCATTGCTCTGGCCGAAGGAATAGGGTTGCAACAACACATCTTTGCGAATCCCGACTGGGGCGGCACTGATGGTGAAGCCTGCATAATGGAAGACAGGACGCATAGTATATCCATCCATGTCATCTGCTTTGACCGTTTCCGGCATCGTTATCTCAGAGTCAAAAGTCTGCACTTCCTGATTCTCCGTTTCTGCCTCAATAGTTCCATTGAAGACACTGTCCACCACTTCGCCTTGTGGATCGACAATCTCAAAGCCAGTCTCTATGTCGGTCGGAGGAGTTTCTTCTACTGCGGCAGCCACACTGACCTTCACTTCCTTGGTTTGCTGTGTGGCAGCAGTTGCAGAGCGCTGCGTGTATTCGGGGAAGAGTCGCATTGTATGCCCTCCAAAAGTTAACGACGTGTCGAATATCTTATGCTCTTCCACCTCGTTCCACGCAAGAAGGCGTCTGTTCGTCAGATAACCCTCCAGTGCCGCCTTGCCATAGAAAGATAGTTCACCATTAGCATACGCCTGAGAGGTATAATTGCGCATATTGCGTAACATTCCCATGCTCAAATGTCCAGTCACCTCGGTGCCAGCCTTCACTTTGGCACGTGCTCCAACCAGACTGCCAATAGTCGCGAAGTCAACTTCCATCATAGGACCAAATAAAACACTGCCATCCAGTGTCAAATCTACATGGGCTTTGTCTTCGCTGGATTCATCCCCAGACACATTGAACATCTCAAAATGATCCTCTTCTCCTTGGTGTGTCCAACTCATTTTGCGAGTGTACGTACGCTCAATGCCCATGTCCAGATTCATCTCTGCTGTCACATCGGCAAAAGCGCCAACTGCTGCTTCCAGATTCAGCAATCCCCAGATAGTCCCTATTTTAGTCTTGGGGCCAAGCTTATTGACATGACAAGTCGCATTTTCTTTTGCCTCAAGACTTAGGCCTACACCATAGCCGTAACTCATGGTAAGGTCGGCGTGTCTGTATTCCGTCGAGAAAATAACATTGCCTGACACCTTCACCTCTCCTTTCACATTTATGCTTCCCATACCATCCAACGCCAATCCGCTATTGACACTTAAGGTGACGGGAGGAATATCTATCTGAGGTGCCCGTCTCCCCGAGGACTGAGCATTCATCTCAGTTTGTACACGGCCAGCAAGGAACAGGCGGCTGAAGATTTCATCCAATGCAACAGATTCTATATCGACTCTTATCTCGCCCGCAACAGTCATCACGTTTGTCACCTTTGCACACAGGCCATAGGGGAAGACGCTATCCTCTTCGCCATCCAGACCATAGAAGAGTTTCATTCCTTCCCTCGGCAATATCGACGAAGGAGTGTCGGTGCGGTAGAATATCGACTGCCCGTCGAAGCGGATAATCCAAGGCAAGTCTGCGACCATTGTTAGTTGCTTAACGTCCTCTTGGAATTCCATCACATTCCTGTCGCCAATGGCAACACTGTCTATTTCAGCCAGTGGGATAGCCATCACCGTGTCCTTCGACCAGAACACCTGCGACACAGGCTCACCATGCAACACTCCTTCAGCATCAATACATGAACTCGTCACACTGTCAAGAGTGTTTGTATAGAACAAATTCACCTCACCTGTATTGCGGAACACCAGTACCTGCTCATCCTCAGCAAGCATGCGGCCTGCCATGAGGAAAGATAATATCAAAAGTATGTATTGTTTCATTGTTTGATAAAGGAGTCTACTGAATCATCCTGACGATATACTCTAAACAAAGAACCATTAATGAGCAAAAAGATGAAATAACGCTCACGGGCCTTTCCCGTCCCTTCTTCATTTAATGCATGCACAAGCACAAAACTACCCTCAATTATATAGGTTAGAGAATATGTATCTTCATAACGATAATATAGCCCAGTACCGTCGTTGAAAAAGGTTATATATTCATCTTCACTTCTCTGCCATCTCCCGACGACATCAATTGGCGCCATCTGCTTTGCCACCTCTGCTACTGGTACGCTGAGCATTTGGCTCTTGCCTATCATCACGCCGTTAGCTGTCACCTCAATATAGAAAGGCATCTTCGACAGATCAACATTCTTGAACGTATCTGCATTGCCAACAGTAAGCGAAAGCACGCCGAAGTCGTTGGTCGTGGACTGCTTCGTCTCACTGTAGAATATCTCTCCCGCACTGTTAGACAGCGACACCGTTACCGTCACCGTCTCATTGGCGCGAGCCTCACCCGTCGCTGTGTTCAGCAACGATACCTGATAACCAATCTGCGCCTTAACACACATGATGCATGCCATAAAACAAAGCATCGTTAACATTTGTCTCCTCATTTCGTCATTAGTATTTGTATATACATTAACCTCGTTCAGACTCAAGAATAAATCTAAACTTAAAATTATCTTTCATATACTTCTAAAGTGGATTCATCCAATAATAAACTTCCATTGTAGTACTTGAACATCATTCTTATTATATTTGGATCATCATATTCTCCAGCACCAATTAAATATATATTTGCCCCATCCACCTTATAAAAATACTGTTCAGTTTCCGTATGTTCGGGATAATAAGTAGTTATTGTTGCCGTCCCATCCTCATTGAAATCCACTTCATCACTGGATTTATAACGCCATTTCCCAATATACAGACTTTTATTAATCGGCGCCATCTGCTTTGCCACCTCTGCTACTGGTACGCTGAGCATTTGGCTCTTGCCTATCATCACGCCGTTAGCTGTCACTTCAATATAGAAAGGCATCTTAGTCAAATCTACATTCTTAAAAGTGTCAGCATTCCCGACGGTAAGCGAAAGCACGCCGAAGTCGTTGGTCGTGGACTGCTTCGTCTCGCTGTAAAATATCTCACCTGCGCTATTAGATAGTGACACCGTCACCGTCACCGTCTCATTAGCACGAGCTTCACCCGTTGCTGTGTTCAGCAACGACACCTGATAACCAATCTGCGCCTTAACACACATAATGCCTGCCATAAAACAAAGCATCGCTATCATTTGTCTTTTCATATGTCCTCTAAATTATATATATCTTGTATTATCACTCGTTTTACCACGAAATGGCATAAAGAATAGCATTTCACAGGAGTAACTATTTTTTCCAATATCCTTCATCATCAAAAGCAATTAAACGTCCATTACAATACTTGAAAACCCATCTAAGTTCTCCAGGTTGGTATTCAACATTGTCATCATTATATAAATAGATAAAAGTGCCGTCAACCACATAATGATATTCTCCATAAATATTATCTCCAGAGCTATAGGTTACTTTCCCATCCTCTTTAAATGTTAAGGTATAAAGGGAGCCTTTTTTCCAAATTGTCCCCACAATCAAACTCTTATCTATGGGTGCCACTTGCTTTGCCACCTCTGCTACTGGTACGCTGAGCATCTGGCTTTTGCCTATCATCACGCCATTGGCTGTCACTTCAATATAGAAAGGCATCTTGGTCAAATCTACATCCTTAAATGTATCTGCGTTGCCGACTGTAAGAGAACGCACGCCGAAGTCGTTGGTCGTGGACTGCTTCGTCTCGCTGTAAAATATCTCACCTGCGCTATTAGATAGTGACACCGTCACCGTCACCGTCTCATTAGCACGAGCTTCACCCGTCGCTGTGTTAAGCAACGATAC
>ODAI012235668.1_pt1 | contig 48343 bp, 44 predicted proteins | sample 1539321 | NCBI WGS metagenome assembly ODAI01 (sample SAMN02144231, study PRJEB22623) | gut metagenome | biome: sheep rumen | host: Ovis aries | place: New Zealand
ATTACTTTTCAGTCAACCGAATAGATAGAGAAATAAATTTATTCGTAAAAGACAATCTTATTAAATCGAATTTAAAAATAATAAAAGTTGACGAAAACAATATTCCAATCACAAATAATACAGCATCATTTAAAATATACGATGTAGATTTAAAAAAGTATCTATGTTATGAATATATGGATAATAGTATATGTGAATACAGCACTAATGAGAAAGGTGAAATACTCATTCCATTCAAAGTAACATACGGTAAGTATAAGCTGATTGAAATCAAATCGCCAGTAGGTTACGAAAAAAATGAAGATATGGAGTTTTTCATAGACGGTGTTGATAGTGAAAAAGTTATTTACTATGAAAATAAAAGAATTAATAGTGATATTCAAATAAAAAAGCTTAGCAGTAAAGATAATAAGCCTTTAGAAGGTGTAAATATTTCTCTATATGATGAAAACGATAATCTTATCATTAATGAAACTACTGATATTAACGGAGTGATAAACATTGATTCATTGGAATACGGGAAATATTATATTAAAGAAGAATCTACTGTGCAGGGTTATAAAAAATGTGATGAAATAATTCCAATTGTAATAGATGGAACTAATAAAATGATTGAAATAGTAATTACCAATAGTCCAATAGAAGCGACATTGTTGATAAAAAAGACAGATGACAATAATAATCCAATTGCAGGAGTATCTTTTGCAATATACGATTCACATCAAAATTTGATAAGCATTGAAAATACGAATGAATTTGGAATAGTTGAGGTGACTTTACCATATGGAGATTATTATTTTCAAGAATCTTTTGCATCAGATAAATATTTGATTTCAAACGATAAATATTATTTTACAGTCGATGGTACAAAAAATTTATACGAGTATAATGTAATAAATGTACCCAAAACTGGCAAAAACGATATAAAAATAGTGTTTAAGCAATTCGTAATAATAATCATAGGGATACTAATATGTGGAAAAAGATTTTTAAAAGTACAATAATTATATTTTGTCTGTTATTTACTATGACCATTATATATGACTATATTAGTGACTATTTTACTAAAAAAAATGAAGAGAAAAGAATTGCGAATTATTTTATTAATACCGTTAACGAACAGAGAACTGAAGAGAAAGAAGTCTCAAAAGATAAAGATGAATTTATTGCAATATTAGAAATTCCATCTATTTCTTTAAAAAAGGGACTTTATAAAAAAACAAGTATCTATAATGATATTAAATACAATATCGAGATATTAAAAAGTAGTGATACACCAGAAGGTAGTGGCGACGTAATACTTGCTGCTCATTCTGGAAATAGTAAAATTTCATTCTTTAAGCACTTATATAAATTAAACATATCAGATGAAGTAAACATTTATTATAAAAGTGCCAAATACAAGTACATTGTTGATGAAATATTTGAAGAGCAAAAAAAGGGTGATATTGTATTGAGTAGTAGTAATGATAAAAGACTAATATTGACTACGTGCAGCAAGGATAAGACCAAACAAACTATAATTATATGCATATTGAAGGATGTAATAAAATAAGAAATGCGCTAAAAGCGCATTTTTATTTGCATTATATAATATAATTTGGTATAATCTAATTGCTGCATGGAACCGTAGCCAAGTGGTAAGGCGTGGGTCTGCAACACCCTGATCGCCGGTTCAAATCCGGCCGGTTCCTCCATTTTAAAAATAGTCTAAACTTACAAGTTTAGACATAATATAAAAAATATCAACTTCTTTTAGAAATTGATATTTTTTTATTAATATATAATAATATATTTAGCTAGTTATCTCTAAACAAGTTATTAAATATGCACTAATTTAAATCGTTGATAACACCATTTATTAAATTTAAATCCGATGGAATAATCCATTTTACATTTGCAAGCTTAAATAACACAAGAGGAATAATCGCGCCACTTCTTGCACCGTCCATCCATTTTGGATTACCTGGCATTAAGGCATATAGTTCTTCAAGAGAAATATTATTAAATACTCTTTCAGTACCATTGATATAATCCTCTAAACTTAACATATATTTGTGAATATTATCGCTAAATAAAGTATTATCAACTAAATTAAATCCTGTTAATAATTCAAATCTTTCCTCTCCACCAGTAAATATAGCGCAATCATAATCTTTATCTAATTTAATATCAGATAATCTTTCAGCAACAAAAGCTTCCATTTCTTCTACAGAATTACCGCTGTATTTTTCATTAACTTTATCGAAATTATTTAATAAATCAGCTACACCAATAGTTAAATTTTTTGTATCTGTTATTTTAGGACCTACAAAAGTCACTAACTCAGTAGTTTTACCACCCATATTGATAATTAAAACTTTTTTATTATTATAATCATTTTCCATAGCTTTAGCTAAATAATAGTTTTCAATACCATGACTTATAATATTAAAATGTAAGTCAAATTTATCATTAAATAATTTTACTAACTCTTGTTTTCTTTCTTGTGTCAAATTTCTAAAAATACCCGTAACAAAAATATTTGTATTATAGTATTTTAAATCATATTTTGACTTTATTTCGGCAAAGTAATCACAAAGTTCTTTTAGGTTAACTTCACTAATACCTTCTTCAGCATCAAAACCATTTTTAAAATATATAGAATGCTCCTCCATAAGTTTCAATTCTTTTTCAAAACAATACACTTTTATTGTCGAAGACCCAAGATCGATATAATAATTTTTCATAATCATCACTCCTATTCAATATTTTAACATAAAAGTCATGTCTTTAGAATAATTTCTTTAAACCAAATATTATTAAAATAATTCGTTTTCAGTTTAAGATGGAAAATTGGAAATATAACAACCTTCTGATGTACAAAAGAAAAGATTAATCATTATAATTTCCTATTTTAAATGTATAAAAATAGCAAAAACTGCATACAATATATTGATATCGTATTGACTTTGTATTTATTTTAATGTATATTACTGTTGATTAGGAGATGTTTATATGGCAAATATATCTAACGCTATAAATATGAGTTTTAGAGTTGATAAAAACTTAAAAAAACAAGCAGATGAATTATTTAAAAATTTAGGAATGAATACCAGTGTTGCTTTAAATATGTTTTTAACACAATGTGTAAGAGAACAAGCACTTCCTTTTACTCCAAATATGCTTTCTCCAGAGCCAAGTAATGAATTAAAGGAAGCTTTACAAGAATTAAATGATATAGAAAGCGGAAAAATGGATGTAAAAGGATACCATAATATAAATACATTTATTGAGGATATGTTAAAGTAATGTTGGGGCTAGAAAATACAAAGTATGAAGTAAAAGCAACTAGTAAATTTAAAAAGCAATTAAAGAAAGTCGTAAAACAAGGCAAAGACATTAATAAATTAATTGAAGTGTTAAATATATTATCAAATGGTGAAGAACTTGAAGAAAAATATAATAATCATAATTTGATTAATAACAAATATTATAAAGATTGTAAAGAATGTCACATCGAACCTGACTGGTTATTAATCTATAAGTATAATAATAACGAACTTATATTATTTCTTATCGAAATAGGCTCACACAGCGAATTATTTAAAAAGTGATAATAAAATTGCAAGTTTTAGTTATAAATATTTAACTTTCAGTGTAAGAAAAAACATACGGTTTTATTTCAATATATTTTAATAAAAAAAGCTGATTGTTTTATTCAGCTTTTTTAAATAGTTAATTAAATTTTATGTGTTCATAAATATAATCACATACATCTTCCACGTTAAGCGTTATCTGTTCCATAGTATCTCTATTTCTAATAGTTACCGTGTTATTACTTAGTGTGTTATCATCGATTGTAATACAAAATGGAGTTCCAATTGCATCTTGCCTTCTATATCTTTTACCAATGTTACTATTCTCATCATAAGTACAAGAAAACTCTTTTGAAAGATTTTGATATATTTCTTTAGCTATTTCACTATGTTGTTTTTTAATCAACGGCATAATAGCAGCTTTGTAGGGTGCAATAAATGGGTGTATTTTTAATAATTCTCTAGTGGTACCATCAGGTAACACTTCCTCATGATATGCATCACATAATAATGTTAGAAACATTCTTCCACAACCAACAGACGTTTCTAAAACGTATGGCGTATATCGTTCATTAGTTTCTGGATCAAGATAATCTAGTGTTACTCCTGAACACTTTGAGTGCTGTTTTAGATCATAATCACTTCTGTTGTGTATTCCCCATAACTCGTCAAATCCTGTTGGAAATTCATATTGAATATCAGTTGCAGCATGAGCATAGAAGGCTAGTTTATCGTGATCTTTAAAACGTAGTTTGCTCGGATTAACACCTAAATCTGTTAAAAACTTCATCGATTGTTCCTTATTAAAATTAAAGATTTTTTCATCTTCTCCTGGTTTGCAAAATGTCTGTAATTCCATTTGTTCAAATTCTATAGTTCTAAATAGGAAATTACCAGGGGTAACCTCATTTCTAAATACTTTACCAATTTGACAAATTGTCATGGGAAGTTTACTCCTTGATGTTCTCAATACATTTTGAAAATTTATATAAATACCTTGACAAGTTTCGGGGCGTAAATATATTTCCAACTTTTCATTGTTTACTGTTCCTCTATATGTTTTAAACATTAGATCGAAATCTTTAATGTCTGTATAATTATTAGATCCACAATTTGGACACTTTATATTTGACTTTATATATTCCATCATTTCTTGTTGACTCATCAAATCAGGGTTTACCTCACTTGTATAATCACTAATTAAATTTTCTGCTCGATAGCGTTTTTTACAATCTTTACAATCAACTTGGGGATCACTAAAGGCTGAAGCATGACCGCTTGCCACCCAGACATTCGGATTCATTAAGATTCCGCTGTCTATTTCATAAGAGTTAACTCTTTCCTCAATAAATCTTTTTCTCCAGGCAGATTTTATATTAGTCATCATTTTGCTACCCAAAATACCGTAATCCCAAGTATTGGCAAGCCCGCCGTATATTTCACTTCCCTGATAAATGAACCCATATTGTTTACAAAATAGAACTATTTTGTCCATCGTAATTTTTTCCATTAATATCATCTCCTTTAATAAAAAAGGATTCTAGCGATTGTTGAGACGAAATTAAATCCGCGGTTCCACTCAACTTATTCGTTAGAATCCCTTTATTTGTATACAGCTCTAGGTTGCCAAGCCCGTCATTGCTCTTAAAAAATTACGACTTGATTATAGAATAATCTTTAAATTATGTCAATATTATATTTAGTATTCAATCATTATAATTTAAACAACGAATTATCTTGAGATGCATCTTGTGAATACTTTTTTATAGATGAGAATGCTCCAATTGCGGTAAACAAATAAGTCATAGCAATATTTCCATAATAGGCATTCGGTTTTACTAGTTTATATTTAACAAGATTTGGAAGATTTTTAAAAATCTCTAATAAATTGGCACTTGGCAATTCTTTCACTATGGCGATTGCAGTATTTAATCTAGAAGCTAAATATGTCATTATAACCATTATTATAACGGAAATGATAATACCTTTAATATCCATTTTTTTGCCAAGCTTTTTATATCCTGCTAAAGTTGCAAATCCCATTATTACGCCGGAAATAGATGCTACAAAACCTAACTGACCAATCGCAACTATTGATACAGCACCTAAAACTGATCCTACTAAGGCACCCATAATTCCAAATAAAACATTTTCGGATTCCTCAGTTTTGTTATTTGGTTGTTCGCTTATTTTTCTATTGAAAGTTGAATCAGATATTAGTTTTATACTTCCATATAAACTATAGACATCAGTATCAGACTTTTCTCCAGTTAATTCGTCAACATTTTGAATCGAATTATCTTTAAAGAATTCTATAGTTTTATTTAAAATCTGTTCAATCAACTGACTTTGACTTTCTATACTATCGATTTTTTTAACATAAATAGATAAATCATATGAGAAAGAACTTATATTTACAATCTGATTGGAAATATCGTTTAACCCTTTAATAACATCATCCGTAAGTTTATTATTATCTTTAGAAACACTAAACTTTATATAAAAGGTGTTATTGTTGGCCTTACTATCTCCAATTACGTAAGTATAATTGTCCTTTTTACCGATGATTATATTGAATTTTTTATTCTCCTTGACACTTAAACTTTGACATAATACTCCATATACATTTGTAATTTTTATCATATTTACACTTCCTTCAAAATCATTATAACTAAATAAAAATAGTAAATCAATCTAAAATATTTTATTGACAAAAATAGAGAAAACCGTATACACTAATTATATAGAAAGGTCGTATAAAATGGATGAAATATATGATTTGATTATCATAGGTGCAGGCCCTGCGGGCATGACTTCTGCATTATACGCAAGAAGAGCTAATAAAAAAGTACTTGTTTTAGAAGCAGTTAATTATGGTGGTAAAATAGCTACAGCACACTTAATTGAAAATTATCCAGGGATAGAATCTATTAGTGGATTTGATTATGCAACAACACTATATAACCAAATAATTAATTTGGGAGCAATTGTTAAATTTGAAACTGTGAAAAGTATCAGAGATGATTATACCGTCATAACAAATAAGAATACATATGTAGGCAAATCGATTATCATTGCGACTGGCGCTAATAACAAAAGACTTGGCATAGAAAATGAGCAAAAATACTTAGGGAAGGGCCTATCATATTGTGCAACTTGTGACGGTGCATTCTTTAAGGGAGAAGATGTCGCCGTTGTAGGAGGCGGAGATACTGCATTGGAAGATGCAATATATTTATCTAGTATAGTCAAAACAGTATATTTAATTCATAGAAGAGACGAATTTACTGGACAAGCAACATTTATAGATGAAGTTAAGAATAAAGACAATGTAATCATAAAAATGAATACGACTGTTAAAGAAATTAAAGGAAATGGCTGCATCGAAGAACTTGTTCTCGACGATAATGGTCAAGAGACGACCATTAAAGTTTCAGCTTTGTTTGTTGCAGTTGGTCAGACACCTAGTAATGATATTTTCAGTGGAATAATAGACTTGGATGAAAACGGTTACATTGAAACAAAGGATGGTGTACATACTAATATAGATAAAATTTATGTCGCAGGAGATGCGAGAAAAAAAGAACTAAAACAACTCACGACCGCGGTAAGCGATGGTGCAATCGCAGCTACTACCGCAATAAGAGAAATGAAAGGATGATTATATGGTAACAAAAATTAGTGAGAGCGAATTTAATGAAAAAATTAAAGAGGGGAAAGTATTAGTCGATTTCTATGCTGAATGGTGTGGACCATGCAAAATGTTATCGCCAATTATAGAAGACATATCAGATAATAATAGCAATTACGTGTTTTACAAGGTTAATGTTGATGAAGCCCCAGAAATATCAAGAAAATATGGAATAATGTCTATTCCAACATTGATCAAGTTTGAAAATGGTGAAGAGAAGGAAAAGTCCATCGGCATGAGATCAAAAGATGATTTGGCCGAGTGGCTAAAATAGAATAACTTGGTATGGTGAAAAATGAATTCTAATACATTAGTAATATTGGCCGCAGGCATGGGATCAAGATTTGGTGGTTTAAAGCAAATTGAACCAATTGATGATGACGGCAATTTTATTCTTCATTACTCTGCCTACGATGCCTACCGAGCAGGATTTAAAAAAATTGTATTTGTAATTAAAGAAGAAGCATTAGACCTATTTAAGGAAAAAGTTGGATCTAAAATTGAAAAGTTTTTGGATGTCGAGTATGCTTTCCAAAAAATGGATAATATACCATGTGATTTCGATTACTCTAATAGGGTAGCACCATGGGGTACCGCTCATGCGATATATTGCGCCAAAGATTATGTTAACGGAAGTTTTACCTTTATCAATGCCGACGACTTTTATGGCAAAGAATCTTTTAAATTAGCTTTTAAAGGATTAAAACACGCTGACGCAACAGAAGAAGCAACATGCATAGCATATCCATTTAAAAATAGTGTATGGGGAAATGAAAAAGTTAAAAGAGCAGTATTAGAAGAACAGAACGGATATATTGTAAACTTGATAGAGAGTAGTATTGAAGTGTTTTCTGATTATGTAGAGGCAACCCCACTAGATTCATCTATAGAGCCATTTAAAATAAAGTTAGAACAACTAGTATCTATGAACATGTTTTCTTTACCACATAAAGCATTTGATATTATATATAAGGATATGGTCGATTATTTTAATCAAGATAAAGATAATATTCTAAAGGGGGAAATAATGATTCCCTTAGTCCTTAAAAAAGCTATTACTAATGGTGAATTGAAACTAATTAAGGATGGTACTAATGAAGAGTGGATGGGAATGACTTATAGAGAAGATTTGGATAAAATTAAAAATAAAATTAGACAATACAAAGAAGATGGACTATACCCAGAGCATCTATTTGAAGAGTGATTTGAAAGTCACTTTTTCTTATGTTAAAATACATTCAGGTGGTCTTATGGAAATAGTAAATTTTAAAAAAACAAAAGCTAACATATATGAGATAACAATAAAAGATGGTACATCTAAAATGCAGTATGAAATATATGATGATATTATTTTAAAAAACGATCTTTTGATAGATAAAAAGTTAACTAAGACTAAATTAAATAATATCTTAAAAGAGAATGAGATAATAACTTGTTATTATGAAGCATTGAAATATCTTTCAAGAAAGATGCGTACTAAAAAAGAGATAAGGACTTTTTTAAAAAGAAAAGATTATAGTGATTATTCAATCGAAAAGAGTATAGATAGACTTGTAAAAGAGGGTTATTTGGATGAGTTAAAATACGTATCGAGTTATATAAATGATTCATTAATACTAACGCTAGATGGACCATTAAAGATCAAAAGTTCTCTTTTAAATCTTGGAATAAAAGAAAAGACAATAGACGATGAACTATCTAAAATAGATACTTCTATTTTTAAAGAAAAATTGATAAAAATAATCGAAAAGAAGAAGAAAACTAATAAGTACTCCAATATTATATTTAAAGCTAAACTAAAATCATATTTGACTATGAATGGATATGAAGATGATATGATTATGTCAATGCTCGACTCAATTCATATTGATTCTAGTGAAATATTTGAAAAAGAGGCCAATAAAATATGGAATGTTCTATCTAAAAAATATCAAGATAAAGAATTAAAAGTCAGGTTTAAAAACAAAATGTATACAAAAGGCTTTTCGATAGATGAAATAAACAAGTATATTGATAAATATTACTAAATGAAATAAAAGCATCACAATTCTGTGATACTTTTTTAGTTAAAAAATTTATTTTCTTTTTCTAAATTTGTCTCTTCACTTTTAATAGTCTCAGACTCTTTTAGGTCGTTAAAAGCATCCTGTTCAACAAGATTCTCTGGATTATAGACGCTATCTATCTTTTTTTCCTTTTTCTTATTGTTAATCTTACTAATTATGTTCGCTATTAGATATACAACAAAAATACCAAATAATACAATTATTATAATTAATACAATTTGATAGGTGTCCATAAGTCCTCACTAATTATTGCCATTTTCGACTTGATCGCGCAAATTATTCATTCTTTTATTGTAATTTACTCTTATTTCATCATCTATAATGTTAACACCATATTCTTCTCTTAGAGCTTTTAATGCATCTAATTGGATAGTCGCATCATTTGCAAGCTTTTCATCTTTAAGTGCTTTAATAACAGTATCTTTTACTTTATCTAATGATTCTTTATCATATTCTTTAGTAACATATATTACTTCATAACCTTGTTCAGTTTTAACTGGCACATTAGAATAAGTCTTTACCTCTAATGAAAATGCTTCTTTATCAAATTCGTTGCTTCCGTATGTTCCTTTATTAAGCTTTTCTAGAATTCCACCTTTATCCTTTGTCGATTCATCATCAGAATATTCTCTAGCTAAATCTTCAAATTTTTCTCCTTTTTTTAGTTTAGCAATTATTTCTTTTGCGAGTTCGAAAGCTTTATCTTCTTCAGTCTTTTTTTCCTCGTCTGTCATATTGTCTTTGACTTCTGGAACAATTAATATGTGACTTATATCTCTTGCTCCGACTACTTCATTTTTATAGTACTTCTCAATTTCACTTTCAGTGATTGTAGATTCTGCATAATCTTCAGTAACTTTATTTCTTAAGAAGTTAAGTTTTAAATAGTCCTTATATTCATCAAAACTAGAGATTCCATAGTACTGATTTAATAGATTTAATAATTCACTTTCGTCCTTATAATAAGTTTTAGCAGTTTTTAAAGAATCTTCTGCATATTTTGTGGCTTCATCTAAACTCTTAGAATACTTGTCTTCAAGCATTCTCTTGTCCACCATGTCAGCGATTATTTCAGTTGCATAGCTTTTTTTCATTTCCTCATATAGTTCTTCTGTACTAATGGAGTCAATCTTTTCAAAAGTTACGACAGCTTCTTTTCCATTTTCTAACTTTGGTATCGTTTTTTCACATCCACATAACAATAAAACTACCGTTATTGCAAATATAATTTTCTTTTTCATATTATCTCTCCTAACAGAACTATCATATCAAATTAAGATTTAAATTACAAGTAATTAAAGATTTTCGAACACTTTGTGCTCATTTGCCATAAAATACTATGAAAAGATAAAAAGGAGGGGTAATTTATGAATACAGGATGCGGATATCAAAGTTGTAATAATGGTGTTACAGGTGCTGCTTTTATCTTAGTATTATTCATTCTATTAGTTATTATAATCGGAGCAGCATTATAGTTATATAAAACTTAAATAGATTATTTATTCTTCTTAATTAGGCAATGCCAAAAAAAACTGCTTTTTAAGCAGTTTTATTCTTGTTCAGTCTTAGAATTTGCAGTAGTTCTAGTAGCTTTTTTATTTAGGGTTCTAGCTTCTCTTGTACTAATAATTACCTTTTCTCCATTAATTGTCATTTTTTGTTTATTAACGTTTTGTTTTTTCTTAGTAGCATTTAAAGCATGAGACCTAGCGTTTCCAAAATTGGGTTTTTTTCTAGTTACTTTTGTTGCCATTTTTTTCCCTCCTTAAGTAAATTGCCTTTAAATTATAGCAAATAAAGTGTTTGATGTCAATTTTAATATGCAAGAGAATGCTATTAATCTTGTATCAGTAAAGAATAATATGTTAGAATTAAAATGTAAGGAGGTATATTATGAATTATGTTCCAATTGGATTTAAAACAGATTATTCCCTCCTTAAAAGCTTACTAAAAGTCAAAGATATAGTTGATTATGCTAAAAACCTAGGAGCATCATATTTGGGTGTACTAGATGATAATATGTTCGGAATTATGGACTTTTACGATAAGTGCATAAAAAACGATCTAAAGTGTGTATTTGGTCAAGTAATAAAAATTGGAGAAACTAAGTTTTATTTATATATAAAGGATTATAATGGATATTTAAACTTAATAACTATAAATGATTTAATAGATGACAAAAAATTCACATTAGACCAATTGTTTAAATATAATGACGGATTAATTGTAGTTTTACCATATGAAAATTATAATCTATATAATAGACTCAAAACCACATTTGATGTATATCTAGGTTATAAAAACGAAACAGAATTAAAAAATGCTTTATTAATCAATAAAAAAGTTCTTTTCATAAATGAAATTAAAGCATTTAAAAAATCTGAATTAAATCTTTTATCTATATTATATAAGATAGGTTCTATAGAATTTAAGGATAATGACTATTACATATTAGAAGCTAGTGATTTTGATAGGAAGACTGTTGAAGACTTTGTTGAAAATATTTCTTTAAAATTTGATTTTAATAAAAGATATATACCTCTATTTACAAAAGATGCTAGTGAATCTAAAAAATATCTATCTTCTCTTGCAATAAATGGACTTAAAAAAAGGCTCGATAATAAGGTTCCAAAAATGTATATCGAAAGGCTGAAACACGAATTGTCTGTCATAGAAAGCATGGGATTTGTCGACTATTTTTTGATTGTATATGACTATGTAAAATATGCAAAAAAGCAGAATATAATGGCTAATCCGAGGGGAAGTGCTGCAGGCTCTTTAGTATCCTATACTTTAGGAATTTCAGATGTCGATCCATTAAAATATGAACTACTATTCGAAAGATTCTTAAATCCCGCTCGTGTAACTATGCCAGATATTGATATGGATTTTGAAGATACTAGAAGACAAGATATCATCGAATATGTTAGAAAAAAATATGGAGAAAAAAACGTATCCCTTATAGTTGCATATTCTACAATGGCTTCTAAACAAGTAATTCGTGATGTTGGAAAAGTTTTAGGTATAAAACAAGAAGTAATTGATGCATTATCTAAACTTCTTACTGCCAAAGGCTCTTTAAAAGATAACGCCAAAATAGATGAAGTTATTAAATTTGTGAAAGATAATAAGCTAGAAACTTACTACAAGATTTGTATTAGATTAGAAGGTCTCAAGAAAAATACGACTGTTCATGCTGCTGGCGTAGTCATATCGAGTGTTGCGCTATCAAGTATAATACCTACAATGAAAACGTCTGATGGATTATTAACGGGTTTTACTATGGAATATTTAGAGAATTTAGGTTTATTAAAGATGGACTTTCTAGCATTGAGAAATCTAACTATTATGCACAATGTTTTAAACCTAATTAATAAACAAGATAAAAATTTTGAATTAAAGAATATTCCATTTAATGATTCCAAGACCTTCGAAGTGTTTAAAAGAGGCGATACGGACAATATATTTCAGTTTGAAAGTATAGGTATGAAAAGATTCCTAAAGAAGTTAAACCCAAGCACGTTGGATGATTTAATCGCTGCAAACGCATTATTTCGGCCAGGTCCTATGCAAAATATAGATGAATATATTGCAAGAAAAAATGGTGAACATAAGATTACCTATCCACATATGGATTTAGAGCCAATATTAAAAAGTACATATGGTATTATCATATACCAGGAACAAATAATGCAAATATTATCTAAAATGGGTGGATATTCTTTCGCAGAAGCAGATTTAGTAAGACGCGCAATGAGCAAGAAAAAACTCGATGTTATGGAAAAAGAAAAGATTAGATTTGTAAGCGGCGCAGTCAAACGTGGATATACTGAAGAATGTGCTAAGGAAGTTTATGAATTAATAATAAAGTTTGCTAATTATGGATTTAATAAATCCCACTCAGTTGTATATGCCATAATGGGATATCGTATGGCCTATTTAAAAGCACATTATAGAGACTTATTTAGCGTAAATAATTTAAACATGAATTCGAGCAGTAAATCGTCAATTAAAGAAATAATTGATGATGCTAAAAATAGGGGAATGGAAATAATAAAACCAGATATCAACAAAAGTTCATATCAATACGTAGTAAATGATAATAGATTAATACTCCCTTTAAACTGTATTAAAGATATAAGTACAAATATCAGTAAAGTAATTGTGGATAATGCTCCATATAGCGACATATTCGATTTTTTCATCAAATGTTATGGACAATTTATTACAAGACAAATTGTAGAAAGACTTATCAAATCAGGTGCATTTGACTGCTTTGGGTATAAAAAAATAACCCTAATCGATAATTTAGACTCTCTTATTACTTATTATGACTTATGTAAAAGTTTGGATGAATCACTTGTGGAAAAACCGGAAATAATAGAGTCAAGCTCAGAAGATTTAGAAGTAAATGACTTAGATACATTTGGATTCTATATTATGAATCATCCAACAAGTAGTATCTCTGGTGTAATAAAAATCAAAGATTTATCGAAACATAAAAATAGAATAGTAAATATTGGCGTAATTGTGGATAAAATAAAAGTTATCAACACAAAAAAAGGGGAAAAGATGGCCTTCTTAAATCTATCGGATGATACTGGAAGCATTAATGGAGTTGTTTTCCCTAAAAATAATGTAATATTGAACGATATAAGCGAAGGAATCATAGCAAAGTTAAAAGTTAATGTTACTGAGCGAAATGATGAAATACAAGCTATTTTAGAAGAAATAATAAAATAAAAACTACGAAAAAAGTATCGTAGTTTTTAAAATGACATGCTATTCTGATGTTTATCTAGCGTCTCTAAATCTATAATTCTTTTACAATATTCATCGTATTTTTCCATTTTTATCTCCTTAATAATTCGTTGCTTTTAATTCCATAAAGCTCTCTGGATGCTTACATACTGGACAAACTTTCAATGCATCTTTGCCATAATAAACGTGTCCACAGTTTCTGCAAATCCAAATAGTTTCGACGTCCTTGTGGAAAACTTGATCGTTTTCAACTTTTTCTAGTAAGTCTTTATATCTTTCTTCGTGATGGCGTTCAATTTCACCGACCATTTCAAATAACCTAGCAATTTGATCAAAGCCCTCTTCACGAGCAGTCTCTGCAAATTCTTTGTACATACTAGTCCACTCATAGTTTTCATCATTTGCAGCATCTTTTAGGTTATCTATAGTACTTGGTACATCACCACCGTGTAATTCTTTAAACCAAAGTTTAGCATGTTCTTTTTCATTGTTAGCAGTCTCTTCAAAAATAGCGGCAATTTGTTCATATCCGTCCTTTTTTGCTTTGCTAGCATAATAAGTATATTTATTTCTAGCTTGGCTTTCTCCTGCGAAAGCCGCCATTAAGTTTGCTTCTGTTTTACTTCCTTTTAATTCCATATTCTTCACTCCTTACAAGAAAAGTATATCACAATAATAATGTAATAGCAAAAATCTTATTTATTTGTTACAATATTTATGGGGAGTAATATTTATGAATAAGAGAAATATTTCGATAATCTTAAATATATTAATAATTGTACTAGAAATCGTTGGTGTAATATATACATTTAATTCATATAAACTTAATTTGTTTATGTATTACACGATAGACAGCAATATACTATTGTTATTTGCATCAATTTTGTATCTAATTGGTTTAGTTACTGGTAAAGATAACAAGTTTATTCATTTATTAAAGTTTAGTGCGACAGTATCTGTTGCAATCACATTTATAGTAGTTTTGTCGATACTATCTTGGTCTTCTAACATGAGTTTGTATAACTTATTAGTAAAGGATGCTATGCTATATCACCATATACTTTGTCCATTATTAGCAATTATTTCATTTATATTATTTGAAAAATACGATAATAAAATGAATAGATATCAATTAAAAGGGTTGTTATTTACAGTTTTGTATGCAATAGTTACTATTGTTTTAAATATATTTAAGGTTATATCTGGACCATATCCATTTTTGATGCTATATAACCAATCAATAATAGCTTCAATAATCTGGTTTATGATTATGGCGATTATAACTTATGTAGTATCGTTAACAATTAAAATATTAAGTGAAAAATATAATAAATAAAAGGAGAAATAGATATGTTTGAATACATGGGAGATAGAATTAATAATGCAATTAAGAATATAAGGGGAATGGGTAGGATTACTGAAGATAACATAAACGATGCAGTAAGAGAAATTCGTATGGCTCTATTAGAAGCAGATGTCAATTATGAGGTAGTTAAAGAATTTATTGCATCTATCAAGGAAAAAGCTCTTGGAATGGATGTCGGTAAAAACATTAAACCCGATGAGTTATTTATCAAGTTAGTAAGAGATGAATTAGTAGAACTATTGGGTAAAGATAGTGTGGAACTCATTACGAATGGCAATCCTACAATCATAATGATGGTTGGGCTTCAGGGTAGTGGTAAAACTACAACCGCTGGTAAAATAGCTTCTTATGTAAGAAAGAGAAATAAGAAAAACCCACTATTAGTGGCATGTGACATATATAGACCTGCTGCTATAGATCAACTTAAAGCAATAGGCAAATCCTTAAATATCCCAGTCTTTTCTAAAGAAAATGCTAGTGTTATCGAGATAATTGACGAAGCTTTAGAATATGCAAAAGAGAACAGACATGACTATATAATCATAGATACTGCAGGTAGGTTACAAATCGATGAGAAACTAATGGATGAATTAGTAGAGATTTCATCTCACGTTAAGCTTAATGAAATTTTACTCGTGATAGATGCCATGATGGGACAAGATGCAATAAATGTTATCAATGGGTTCAACGAAAAATTAAACTTGACTGGTGCAATACTTACAAAGATGGATGGAAACACAAAAGGTGGTGTTGCCCTTTCTGTAAGACACTTGACTGGAATACCTGTAAAATTTGTTGGTGACTCTGAAAAAATGGATGGATTGACTTTATTCGATCCAGAGAGAATGGCCGATAGAATATTAGATATGGGAGATATTCTTTCTATCGCTCAAAAAGTAGAGGATTCGATAGATGCCGACGAAGCAAACGACTTGGCTAAAAAGATGCAACGTGGGAAATACGATTTAGAGGACTTTTTAACGAATTTAAAACAGATAAGAAAGCTAGGCCCACTTGAAAACATTTTAAAAATGTTACCAGGAGCAAGAAAGATCGGATTGAACAATATAAATATAAATCCTAAAGATATGGCTCATATAGAAGCTATAGTTTTATCTATGACAAAAGAAGAGAGAAGACACCCAGAAATACTTAAAGCCAGTAGGAAAAAAAGAATTGCCGCTGGTTCTGGAAGAAGCGTAGAAGAAGTAAACAGATTACTAAATCAATTTGAAGACATGAAAAAGATGATGAAACAATTTTCAAATGGAAATATGAAGCTTCCATTTTAATGAGACAAAAGTCTAACAACAAAACATGTAGATACATAAAATACACTAGAAAGGAAAGTGTATTTTTATGTTCAAACAAAATAGATGTTATGATACTTCTATGGACACTTCTTTTTCTTATAGTTCTAACATGGCAGTAGATCCAATGATGATGAATCAAATGAACCAGCAAAGCGGTTCTTCTATGCCACCAGTCTATGAATGTCCTCAGGAAAGAGTTGTAAACAAGGAAATTATACACGAAGTACAACACATCTGTCCTATTAATACAAGAATAGTAAACCATCATATCTATAGACATACATATGCGCCATGTTATACATGCTGTGAAGAAAATGTATGTTCTGACGTTTACGAAGGAAGTTGTTGTAATTTTTAAGAAAGATACGTCTTTCTTTTTTTATGATGAACTAATAAATGTCAACAAATTTCAACCAATTGTTAAACTCAATATGCTGAAAAAAATGACATATTTACGAATAAATGCTTTAATAAACTTAAGTTTAATTTGTAAAATAGTTGTCAACAATTGTCGCTCTTATTGAAAGATTATTATTTTTTTTGTATTATTAAAGTACCGGAGAGTGATAATATGATATACCCATCAATCGATAAGCTTTTAAATATCGTCAGTTCAAAATATGAATTGGTTCATATAATGGCACAAAGGAGTAAACAGATGCATGATTATGGCAACTATCAGATGAAACAAGAAGAGTATAAAAGCTATTCTAGACTAGGTAAAGCGATGGAAGAGATAGAAAAAGGGTTAATTAAAGTCAAAAAATCTGAAAAATAAAAGTAATCAGAGTGTGAACGGTCGATAAGATCGTTTTTTTGTGGTTGAGCTGAAAAATCCCTTAAAATACGTGAAATAGTTGACAAATCTGCATAAAAGTATTAATATAGTAGCCAATTTCAAAAGGGGGATTATATTATGAAGTTTAAAAATGGGTTAAAAAATCTATTAATGAGTATACTCGCAATAGTTTCATTATTATTTGGAATGAATGTTTTAGCAGATACTCCGTTGGAAACTTTTGTTTTAAAAAAAGGAGTAGTAATCAATCTCGATCAAAGCATCATATCAGGAGGAGGAAAGTTTACACCTATATACTTTCCGCTTAAATATACGAGTGAAGGTAATTATCTAGCATTTTGTTCTGGAAATAGAAGCAATAATGTAGATAAAGATACTAAATTTGTTAGAACTAGTTTTACTTATGATTATAATGGAGCACAGGTTGCAGCAATTATAAATGGTAAAATCAAGGAAAATGCAAAGTCAAATACTAATTTAGAAGATATCTTTGTAACTCAGTTAGCTATATGGAAAGTACTTCCAAATACGGGTGATGCATTCTCTGGTACAGAAACAGCACTTAAAACTACTCGACAAGATCTATATTCATTATATACTACTTTAATTCAAGAAGCCAATACTGCAAAGACTAGATATCAGGATATTAAAAACTTTAATGTTTCTTTTAATGAGAAAAATTTAACTTTCAAGTTAAATGGTGATAATTATGAATCACAATTAATCAAAGTTTCTGGTAAAGAAATCAATACTCTAAAGGCAAATGTAAATATCGGAAAAATAATTGAAAAAGATGGTGGCTATGTCATTGTTGTAGATAAAAAACTAGTAAAGACTGGTACTAATAAAGTAACCTTGAAAGTGGATGCCGATAGTAACAGTATTGATGTTGCTAGAAACTATACAAATGGTAAAAGCGATCAACAGACTTTAACTGTTACAGTATTCGATCACTATTCGAATAAAAAATCTATTTCTATTACTGGCGAAATTGTCGTAAAAGAAGTCGTTAAAATTTCAAAAGTTGATGCAACTACTGGAAAAGAATTACCAAATGCTAAATTAGAATTGATATATCCAGATGGTCATTCTATATCTTGGATTTCAGATACTACACCAATGGAGTTTACTTTAGAACCTGGTGTATACAAATTAAGAGAAGATAGTCAACCAGATGGTTACATTAAAACAGAAGAGGTTATTACATTTACAGTAGATGAGAGTGGTAAGCCTGATAAGAAGGTAGTAATGAAAAATTACCCAAAAGGCAAGACATATATTAGTAAACAAGATGCAACTACTGGAAAAGAATTACCAAATGCTAAATTAATTCTAAAAGATGAAAAGGGAAATACCATTAAGGAGTGGACATCTACTGATACTCCAGAATTGATTGAAGGCTTAGATGCCGGAAAATATTTCTTGACAGAAATACAAGCACCGGATGGATATATTACTAGCGAGGAAACTATAGAATTCGAAGTGGACGAGTGTGGAAAAGTTAAAGAAAAGATTATCATGTATAATGAAAGAATTCCAGATATTCCTAACGTTCCAAAGACAGCTTCATTTAAGACAATTACAACATCCATAATTGGTATTATTGCTATCGGATTAGGTGTAGTAATAATTCGTAAAGTATATAAAAATAATGAGGCATAATTATTTATATTTAAAAATTGCAACTGGGGTATCATTACTGCTAATTGGTGCCCTTGTTTTAATGTCAGACTATATAAAGGAAAAAAGAGATGTTGTTTTTAGCGACATGAACTTGGTTCTGTCAGAATTACAAGAAACTGTCGAAAATGAAGAAGAACAAGAAAATATAATAATCGAAGAAGTAAGTGAAAATATCGAAATTGAAGAACCAATTGAAGAACCAGTTGATGTTTCAAATAATGAACCTAAAAAGGCAGTTGTATATGAAAAATATCTAGGGACTTTAAAGATATCTAGAATAGACTTCTATAGGGGTTTTTATAGTAAGGAATCTAACTTAAATAAAGTTAAATATAATCTATATGTTTTACCACAATCTGATTATCCTGATGTCGAAAAAGGGAATCTCATCATCGCAGGTCATTCGGGTAACTATAATAACAGTTATTTTAAAAACTTATATATGTTAGAAGTTGGAGATGAAGCTATCGTAACCTATAATAATGCCAACTACATATATAAAATAGATAAAATATATGATGTTTTAAAGGTAGGAACTGTAAGAGTTCTTAGAAATACTACCAAAAACACACTTACATTAATAACATGTACAAAAGATGACAAAGAACATCAAACCGTATATATCGCATATTTAGATAGAATAGAATAGGGGGATATAATATGACATATATGAATTTTTTTGAAAAGATAAAAATGCTATTAGATGCCGTTATAAATTACAAGATAGTACTAATATCTATTGTTACATTATCTATATTGACAATCTTGTATTTCATAAAAAAGATGAGTATTAAAGGATATGTTAAGGGAATTATATTATCTGTGTTATCTACGCTTTTCATTTCTATAGCAGTTAATGAAAAAGCATTAGCAGATGTTTTTGATAATTTTGCTAATATCTTTTTTAAAAACATATATTTTCCAAATGTGTATGTTTACCTTAGTATGAGTATAATCATTCTTGTAGCTACAATAACATCATTTGCAAAACCAGTTATGAAAAAGTCGAGTATAATCATTAATTCGATCACATGTACTCTAAATAGCATATTGTTCATAGTAATTTTAAATATAATTGCCGAATATGAAACAGATGTCTTTTCGGCTTCCTCTCTATACACAAACTCTCAATTAGTCGCGGTATTGGAACTAAGTACATTGCTTTTCATAACATGGGTTTCATTGCATGGAATTACATTCTCTACAGAATATATATTAAAAGTGATGAATACTAAAAAAGTTGTTGTAAGCGAAAAGGCAATTAATGTTGTACCAGAGATTGATGTATTTCAAAATATGGAATCGGAGTACAGTACTGATACAAACGCATACGAGGAAGCTGAACTTCCTAGACTGAAACAGCCCATTGAAGACGATGCTCAAGTTCAGTTACCAGCATTTAATTTCTTTAATACATCTAGTACAAACAATACATATGATAATGACATAGAAGTATTCTCTGTAGATAAATACAACTTAACATTTAATGAAGCTTAAAATAGAGACTATAGTCTCTATTTTTAATATTTATACTGATGTTAAATAATATATCACTTTTAAGCATTAATAGAGTTGATTTGGTTCCAAACTTTAATACTGACATTACCAATTGTATATGTCTTTTAAATTAAGAAAATTGAAAAATAGTACTCTTGGAATCAATCTAAACTGTCGAAAAGTATGGTATAATTATTATTGGTGATACTATGGGATTAATCAATAGTAAAGTATGTTTAGAAAATAATTATGAATTATGGAAAAAAATGTATGAAGAAGAGAAAAAAATTTTAATTAATATATTTAAAGATGAAAATTTTATATATGACCATGTAGGATCAACATCAATTAGGGGTCTTGCAGCGAAGCCAATAGTAGATATTGCAATTGGAGTTAGTAATTTAAATAGAATAGATAAATATGTAGATACATTAAAAACTATATATACAGTAAAATACAATAATGATTCTGATGAAATTTTATTAATAAAAGAAAATGATGTAGAAACTTTCTTTCTAATACACATATTAAAAAAGGATAGTAAAAGATATAAAAATCTAATTAAATTTAGAGATATTCTTAATAATTATCCTGAAATAGCAAAGAAATATGAAAATTTAAAATTAGAATTATTAAAAAAATATGCTGATAATAGAAAACTATATACAAAAGCAAAGAATAGTTTTATAGAAGATGTATTAGATAATATGTAATATATATTTTGCTGGGCTTTAATAACATTCAGTTCGCAATATGAATATAAGATGAATATATTAGAATAAAAGTTCCTATTAATTTTATTTAGCTGAGATTTATTTCTTGCAATATTTTACTTTCATAGAAAAAGTGCCTCCTTTATATAAAAGAAAACACTTAAAAAAAATAAAATGTCATTTACTAAAAGTGAAAAATATTTCTTTAGTTTATATGAAATTAGAAGAATATTAAATGATCTTAATAAAAAACGAACTATAATAATAGTTCGAATATTTTAAATATGGAACGTATAAAGAAGAAGTCGAATAACTTTTCTTACGCCAATAATTAGGTAGTAATAACTACTAACTAATTAAATTATATCACAATATTGTCATTTTGAAATAAAAATTATCTAAATTATAATAATTTTGTTAAAAATATCTTTTATATGATAAAATAGGTATAGAAAGGTTGGAAAGATGTATGAAAATTCACAAATATAATGATGAATATGCTATAAAAAATGGTGTTGGTGGAAGTTTTGAGTTTTTAATGGCAATTATTATTGGGGTTGTTGGTAGTATAATACCTGCATTATTACTTGGATTAAGAGTTATTAAATTTGTTCCTGCATTAATAATATGGATTATAACAATTTTGCTTTGCACATATTTTATAAAGCGATATGGAGTAATTAATAAATCTACTATGTCAGTTTTAATTGAAGATGGTGATGATCTAATATATATGATGATTACTCCTAATTTAGAGGGAAGTATGTTTCCAAAGTCATTTTTCACACTTTTAGCTGGACCATCTGCAACATTTGCGGAGAATAAATTAGATGCTGAAGCAATATCTTCTAGTATTGCTCAAAACGAAAATTTAGCAGTTGCTCTATTTGATTATTATAAAAAAAATACAGTTAAGTCTTCATTTAAAACAATAATGTATGGAAAACCAGTTTATTTTTCGAAATTGTTAAATAAAGATTTTAACAAAAAAAATAAGAAAATTTATACTGTAGAATGTATAAAAGAGAATGGTAAAAAATCTAAAGTTAAAATTCCTAAAGTATATCCAACATTTTTTAAGTAGTAGATTTTTGTTAACATTATAAAAGTCGTGGCACGTTTTGTTTTACGAAAGTAAAATGAAAGTGGCGATAGACTTTGATATATTTATTTTCATTACGAAATTTTGAAGATAAAAAAAACATAATTTTGTTTGAACAATTAGTTCTTGCTTAATTATGTTTTAGGGTTTCAAAAGGGAAATTTCCTTTGCACATCGTTATTGGCTAGCCAATAGCGTAGTGTGTTACTTTATTGGAAATAGTTATCATTGACGAGCAATGCTCGTCTTTTTATGTTTCTATATCTCGGTCGTCATAATCTTTATCATAACCATAATTTTGTACATAAATATAATCATTATCATTTCTTAAATAAAAAAACTAACATTTCTGTTAGTAATCTATTATTCTCGAAATCTATTTAGTTCGAGTTTCCTATCAATTTGGAGCAAGTGAGGAGAATCGAACTCCCATCTCAACCTTGGCAAGGTTGCATACTAACCATTGTACTACACCTGCATCAGCGAAATTAATATATCATAAAAATATGATAAAAACAAGTATTTTTAAAAAGATGTATTAATAATCTTAAAAATCTGGTATAATGTTTTCGTAAGAAGGGATAAAATGATTAAGAAGATTAAATCTTTTGTAAATACATATAGAAAAAAATTATATAACTTTGTAAGTACAAATAGACAATTTATATCGTTTGTAGTTCTATTAAATATAGAAACTAGCGTATTAGTTATACTTACATTAGGGTTAAAAACGTGGGGAATAAAGACACTGTGTTTTGATTTTGCTGTAAGTATTTTATTGGGTTCACTTGGTTATCTTTTTAAGCCAAAGAAACAATATGCCTATTTTCAAACTTTATTAATTATAGTAACTGCAATCTGCATAATAAACGCCGTATATTTTACTTTTTATAATTCTTTTGTAACTGTTGGATTGATTGAAAGTATTGGACAAGCAACAACAGTTAAGAATGCTGTATTTGATAAACTTCTTTTAGAACATTTTGTCTATTTGTTGTTTCCAATAATTTTTTACATAATACACAAAAAACTCAAATGGCATAATTATTTCAACTATGTCAGTAAAATTGAAAAAAACAAAAAAAATTTTAGTACGGTATTGTTGACAGGAATAGTTTTATTTGCGTTAAATATTGTTTTTCTAAGTGGTACTGATGTAAGTAGATTAGTTAAACAGTGGAATCGTGAATACATAGTCGAAAGATACGGTATTATCGTATATCAAATGAATGATATCATACAGAGTGCTCAGTCGAGAATATTTTCATATTTTGGATACGATGATGCTGCATCTAAATTCATAGAGTACTATTCTAATAGAGATAATAAAAACTCAAAGAATAAGTATACAAACATCTATAAGGGTAAAAATATCGTTTTTGTTCATATGGAAAGTATTATGGGAATGTTTGTCGATATGCGTATAAATGGAAATGAAGTAACTCCAACCCTTAACAAATTGACAAGAGAAGGATTATATTTTGATAACTTCTATCCTCAAATAAGTGTAGGGACTAGTAGTGATACAGAGTTTACTTTAAGTACATCTTTAATGCCTGCGCTATCTGGTACAGTTTTTGTAAACTATTTTGATAGAGATTACCTTTCGATTCAAAAATTATTTAAAGGCATGAATTACTATACTTTTAGCATGCATGCGAACAATGCCAGCATGTGGAATAGGGCTTCTATGCATAAAAGCTTAGGGTACGAAACTTTTTATGCAAAGGACTATTATACAGTCAAGGATGAAGATGTAATTGGTTTGGGACTATCAGACCACGAATTCTTTAAACAGATTATCCCATATCTTAAAGATATTGAAGAAAAAAAGACCAATTATATTGGAACCATTATTACTTTAACTAACCACACACCATGGGATGCAGGAGATTTATACGGTGAGTTTGATGTTACTACTACAGTAAAAAGAATTAACCCTGATACAAATAAAGAGGAAACTATAGAAGACCCATATTTAACCGACACTAGAATAGGTAACTATATAAGGGCTGCACACTATGCAGATTTGTGCCTAGGTGAGTTTATCGATTCATTATATGAAAATGATTTATTTAACAATACTGTTCTAGTCTTCTATGGGGATCATGATGCAAGACTTGCATCTAAAGAATATGACTATTTATATAACTATAGCGCAGAAGAAGGACGCGTTCTAACAGAAGAAGATGATGGATACTATAATTATGATTATTATGCAAACGAATTGAATAAGAAAACTCCTTTGATCATATGGACTAAAGATAAGAAAATCAAAGGGAAAGTAGATTACTATATGGGCATGATAGATGTTCTACCTACTATTGGTAATATGTTTGGATTCAAAAGCGAGTTTGCTCTGGGTCACGATATATTTAATATAAAAAATGATAATGTCATAGTATTTCCAAATGGAAACTTTTTAACCGAAAGCATCTACTACAACAATTCTAAAAGTGAATATAAAGTATTGAAAGATTCTGCGATAATCGACGAAACCTATGTTCAAAAAAACAAGAAATATGCTGAACAAATACTCGAACTATCTAATGATATCATAGTATATGACTTGATAAAAAATGAAGGAGATAAAATAGAAAATGAAAAATAAAAAAGCATTATTAATCTTCATAATAGTACTTGTCGTAGTTATCTCGATTGCGTTATTTTGGTATTTTAAGATTTATAAAAAATCTTCAGATAGTAAAACAATTAAACCACTAGAAACTATCGAACAATTTAACTATGCACTTGAAGCTAGAGATACAGAACTTTATAAAAGAGAATATTATGTGCTTAAGGATTTATTGAGTAAAAGTGAAATAGATTATACCGAGTATGCTAAGCAGGTTGCAAAATTATATATAATCGACTTATATACTATAAATAATAAAGAAAACTTATATGATGTTGGATCATTAGAGTTTGTATATCCAAGTATTCGAGATAACTTTGAACTAAAAGTTAAGGATACTATATATAAGTATGTAGAAAATGACTCAGAGAATAGAAATCAAGTTCTTCCTGAAGTTAGTAATGTACAGATTGGGGAAGTAAAAGAGGATTCTATAGTATTTCAAGAAAAAACATTTTCTTCATATGATATACAAATTTCATGGGATTATGTAGAAGATTTAGGCTATGATAAAAATACTGAATTAATATTAGTTCGAGATGATAAGAACGTTTACGTATTAGAACAAAAGTAAAATGTTCTTTTTTTATACTATTTTTTTGCACTATTAATATAATTAATTTAGAAGGAGTGTATATGAAAAAATTAAAAATATTTGTGGCTTTGTTGAGCTTGCTAATCTTGTGTGGTTGTGGTGGAAAAGATAATGTAAATAGTATAATCAATAATTTTGAAAAAAAAGTTAATAATACAAAAAGTTATTCGATAACTGGAATGATGGAAATAGTCAGTAATGAAGAAACGTATACATACGATGTATCAGTAGATTATAAAAAGCCAGAGCTATATAAAGTCACACTTGTAAATAAAGTTAATGATCATGAACAAGTGATACTTAAAAATTCTGATGGAGTTTATGTCGTAACACCAGCTTTAAACAAAAGCTTTAAGTTTCAAAGTGAATGGCCACAAAACAGTAGTCAAAGTTACTTACTGTCTTCCATATTGAATGATATCAAGTCGACAAAAAATGCAAGTGTTGAAAAAAATAAAGAATACTACATAGTTACTGCGAATGTACGATATCCAAATAATGCATCTCTTATCAAAGAAAAAATATATTTTGACAAAAAGAATAATATAAAAGAAGTGCAAGTAATCGACAAGGATGATAGAGTAGCGATAAGAATGAAATTCTTAAAAGTACAGTATTCAAAAAAATTTGAACCTAATAACTTCAAGCTGGATAATTTAATTACTACTAAAGAGTGTGAAGACTGTAAAACTACAGAAAAGACTAGTGTAGTAGACAATATTGTATATCCACTATATCTACCACAAGATACTCACTTATCTACAAAAGATACAGTCGAATCCGATAATGGTGATAGGGTAATAATGACTTACGCTGGCGCTAAACCATTCATGATTATTGAAGAAGCAGTAAACGTAAGTAAAGAGATGGAAATTACTAGTGTTTATGGAGACCCATTACAGTTAAGTATGACTATAGGAGCATTATCATCAAATTCATTGGAGTGGCAAAGTAATAATATGCAATACTATATAACGAGCTCTTACTTGACGAGCGAAGAAATGATGACTATTGCAGAATCCCTTAATACCGTGAGTGTGGCAGAAATTAAAAATAAATAGCAAAATGTATATTTTTTGCTTTTTTATATCTTTTTTGATATACTATTCCTGGTGATACAGATGAAAAAGACAAACATTAAAGAAAAGAAAAATAATCAAACAGTTATAAAGTATAAAAACGAAGAAACCAGTGAGATTAAGAAGTTATTAATTATTCTTTTGGGAATAATAGTGGTAGTCTTCTTGTTATTCTTCATTACATCAAAATATATCTTAAAAGATGGATTTCAAAATGATGACAAAGCAAGTAGTATTGAAATAGTATACAATAAGGTTGATGTCGGTACGATGTTTAATAGACCTTATGAGGAATATTTAGTATTTGCCTTTGACTCTACTTCTAAAGATAGTAATTACTATAATGCGTTGATTGCTACGTACAGCGGTAAAGAAAAAATATATACATTGGATTTATCTATACCAAAGAATAAAGCATATGTTAAAGAAAAGGCTAATACTAGTGCAAAGAGTGCAAGTGATATAACATTTGCTAGTGTTAATCTTATTCATATAAAGAATGGTAAAATAACTGAATTTATAACAAATATAGAGGAAATAGAAAAGAGATTGAAGTAGTATTATACTGCTTCTTTGTTTTAATGTTTTAAAAATAGGGGGAAATATGAAAAAGGGCAATAAACAAATCGATATAAATATAGTCTTTATTATAGTCATCGTCAGCTCTATTTTCATGTTCTTTTGGGGTTGTCTTTCTACTTATAGACACTTCGGCGGAGTAAATTTTACACTCCTCGGGGATGATAAAGAGTTAAAGAAATTCATAAGTACATATGACAGCTTAGTCAAAAACTACTATGGAGAAATCGATAGATCAATTTTGATAAGTGGTGCCATTAATGGAATGTACTCGAGCCTAGACGATCCATATACTACTTATCTAGATAATGAAAATACTAATAATATCAATAATTCTTTGAATAGTCGCTATACTGGCATTGGGATAAGACTAGTAGATGAAGATAATAAGACGAAAATAGCTGAGGTCGTGTACAATTCTCCGGCTTTTAAAGCAGGATTAGCTAAAGGTGATATCATTATTGCACTAGATAGTATTGATACACGGGATATCGACAGTTATGGTATATCGGAACTTATAAGTGCCAGTGATGGAGAAATTGAACTAAAAGTTTTAAGAAACGGAAAGATTGAAACATTTAATTTAAAGATTGATTCCATATCTGTTCCAAATGTAAAATCTGAAATATTGACTCATAAACAAAAAAAGATTGGGTATATAAAAATAGAAATTTTTAACGACACGGCAGACATACAATTCGAAGATGCCATTATTGGCCTCGAAAAGGCTCAAATCGAAGCGTTAATTATCGATTTGAGGAACAATACCGGGGGATACTTAGAAGTGTCTAAAAACATTATAGAACTGTTTTTAGAGAAGGGAAGTACAATATACTCTTTGGAGAATAAAAATCAGACAATAAAATTCGTAGATATTACTAAGGAATGTAGAGATTATCCAATAGCAATTTTAGTAAATTCTAAAACTGCTAGCGCATCAGAAATACTTGCCTCGAGTCTCAAATACTCTTATGGAGCAAAAATAATTGGTACTAAGACATATGGAAAGGGAAAAGTACAACAGAAAAACGATCTTTTGGATGGTACTTCAATTAAATACACAACTGCAAAGTGGTTGATGCCAAATGGCGAATGTTTAGATGGCATCGGTTTAATGCCAGACATTGAAGTTGAGTTAAATACTGATAAACTGATTGATGGCGATTATTATAAAGATAATCAAATACTTTACGCTTTAGACAGCCTTTTCGACTAAATTCGACAAGGTTTTACATTTATTTACAACATAAGACATAATAATTTCTGGTATTTTGTAATATCTGATTATATAATTAATGTGCGTGGTAAAAAGGAGAGAAATATGAATAATAAAATACGCACTTTGTTAATTGAAGATGACAAAAAGCTCATCGATGAAGTAAAGAAGTATTTTAGTAGTTCCACTGCAGTAGAAATTTCTGGAGTAGAAATAGACGGTGAAAGAGGCCTTAATACAGCGTTAAAAAATAAGGATAATATTGATCTAGTCATTTTAGATTCCCTACTACCAAATAGAGACGGTTTATCTATACTAGGTGATTTTGAAAAACACAAAACAAATTTCAAAGTAATACTTACTAGTAGTGTTAAAAACGCTACTGTTTTAAACAATTTAGAAAAATATAACATAGATTATGTACTATTAAAACCATATAAATTAGAAGATCTTAGTAACGTAATTGAAATGATATTTAATACATCTATTGTGTCTAGTAATAAGAATGCAATAGAACCAAGAATAACGAAAATGTTGCATTCTTTAGGGGTACCATCTCATATCAAAGGATACCAATATATTAGAGAAAGCATAATGTTAATGTACAATAATCCGTATATTATTGGAGGTATAACAAAAGAATTATACCCGGAAGTTGCTTCTCGATACAAGACAACTTCTTCTAGGGTAGAACGCGCTATTAGACATGCTATAGAAGTCAGTTGGAATAGAGGGGATTACGAATACATGGAAGAGTTATTTGGACATAGTGTCGATTATGATAGAGCTAAACCAACTAACAGTGAATTTATCGCAACAGTCGCAGATAAGTTAAGGCTCGATTTAAACATTTTTGCAAGATAAAAAGATTTCCATTTGGAAATCTTTTTTTATTTACAATGCCAAGCTTCATCAGTACCTATTTTAGTGTATCCCGAAACATAAGAGTTATATGACCATATATAAACTGGTGTAGCTGAGCTTGTTGTCGTTTTAACACATTTATTTATTGAGCTATCATATTTATATGGCGAAGTACATAATCTATATACTGTTTTAATATATATAAATGGCTCAAGACTAGACCAATCAACTCTATCTAATACACATTCATAGATTTGACCATTAGGAGCTCCAAAACAAGCAGATGGAGTAGAGAATGTTCCATTTCTAATTGTTTCTGGACTACCAACTTGTGTCTTTTTAGTGTCCTTCTTTTCAACTACGACACACTTACTTCCTGATAATGTACCTACTGAACACGTATATTTTCTGTGTTTATAACAAGTTTTAGGAGGTGTAGTAGGTGGGTTAGTTGGTTTTGGAGTAGTAGGTGGATTTGTAGGTTTTGGAGTAGTCGGCGGGTTTGTAGGCTTTGGTTGAGTTGGCTGAGTTGGTTTTGTAGTTTTCGTCGACTTTGTAGTAGGCGTAGTTTTTGTTGTATTTGCCTTTTTTGTAGTTGTACTACGTCTAACAGTCTTAAGTGTTGTTTGACTTGTTGAAGTTGTAGTTTGTCTTGTTGTACTTTTTGAGGTACGTTTTGTTGTAGTTTGTCTTGTTGTAGTAGTTGTAGGTTCTTCCACAATTGGTTCTTCTACAACTTTTTCTTCGCATATACCAGTATTTTCTTCGTTACCTAAACATATACCACCATTACAATTTTCAAAACATCCTATATATGTTTTTTCTTCTTTGCTATTTTTTCCACACTTTACTTTGGTTACTAGAAGATAGTTGTGTGTAAGTCTTGTGATTTCCACATAGCTGTCACTCGTACTACATACATTTCCTTCTGAATCTTTAAGTGGAGAAATTGCATCTTTAGCTATTAGATATTTAAGTTTTAAACTTCTTGTTTCATTTTCATTTACTGGTAAATTGTCAATCGTTATATATTCAATTGCAGCATTTTGTAGTTTTAATACTTCATTAGATAAATCGATTGTAGTCTTAGGCTTCTTATCTTTACTAGAGTTTCTTGCACATCTAGTAATTAATGCAACAATACCAAGTATTACTATAACAATAAGTAAATACCAAAGTATTCTTTTTAATAGCGTAAACCAATTTATTTTACGTTCTTTTTCTTCATACATAACCTTTCCCCCTCTTTTATTTATTTAGTGTGACTTATTCCCATTATTTCATATATGTCTAGATTATAAGCTAAACCAAGTGACTTATAAATTTGTTCTACAGTTAGCTTATCGAGTGGATAAAACTGTCTTTCTAAACCTTCTGATGTTTCTATCCATATGCTAACAGTTGCATTCGGATTATAGGTACCAGCGAGTTTTAAAAACATGAGTGTCATTTTAATATAAGCCCTTGTTGTTTCAACACTAGAAGTCTTCATAAATTCACATTGACCTATAAGAAGACCTTCAATCTTAAAGAATATTTTATTAGTTGCACTTTTTATAACGTCGTCTCCCAAATTATTTTTCAATGCATTATATATTGTATTTATCGCTTCTTGTAAATCAGCGATATTGACTTCTAGTTCAGAATTATTTGCATCGCTAAATAGCTCTATAATACAAGGAGCAGAATCTGGTATAGCATTACTGTCGTGATTTAGAACAGCGTTGACTAAAGTCATAAGACATCTTGTAATTGCTTCATCACGCAATTCAAAATCGTTACCATTAACAATTTTTTCAGTGCTCTCGTATGTAACATCACATCCATACTCGTTGAGTATATTCATTATTCTAACAATATCCTCTGATTTTTCTGGTTCCACTGGTGTTTTTGTATCATCAGGCTCTGGTTGAGTATTTTCAGTTTGAACTACTGTTTCATTAGCAGGTTCTGTTACAACAGTATCAGTAGTTTGAACAGGTTCGGTAGTAGCAACTATTGTAGTATATGGTTCTGTTTCTGCAGTACTAAACTCAGTAGGTTGTTCCGTAACTAATACTTGTTCAGTAGTTGGGACAGATTCAGTAGTAACAGGCGCTGTCGTTTCAAGTTCACCAGTCATAGATGTTGGTTCTTTCGAAGGTTTTGGCTCTACAGGCTGTTCATTATTTTTAGTATCAGGTCCACCACTAAATAGTTTGATTGCTCCAAGGGTTAGCCCCCCAAGTACAGCGACTGTTGCTCCAGCATTTTTTGCAGCAACAAATTTTGGATCAAATTGATGAATAATTTTTTTAGCCGGTTTTTTAATACTCTTATAATCTGGTATGCCTGTACTATTAAGCATGTTTTTAATGGTTTCGACATGTTGCTTTAATGATTCATATTTTCTATTACTGTTAATTGTATTTTCAATTTTATCAAAGTTAAATATTTCCTTCGCATCTTTACTTATTTCATCCTTAGTGCCATATCTCTTATTAAGAGCCTTAGTTTTAAAATCTCTATAACTTTCAGCGTTGATATAAGCTGATGCGACATTATTTCCCGAAAGAGCTTTACCAAGCTTTAATATTATACCTTCGATTCGTTCTAATTCAGTACCATTATCTAACTGATGAGCTGATTTAATTCTTCCTGGTATAGACTTCACATATCCCAATGTTGCTTTAGGGGCACCAACTATCTTTTGACCAAATGATTTAAATGGGTTATTACGTTTAGCTGGCTCTTTAGGTTTAATGTTATAATATGTACTATTAATAGCATTTGCAGCTTCTATTGCTACTTTTTTAGCATCAGTGTTCTGACAAATTGTTTTCAATTTTTCTATAAGTTCTTTAATTTCTTCGTCACTGAGGCTACTTAATTCAGGCAATTCGACAATATCTTTTAAAATATTTACAGCAGTTTGTATTTTTTCATTATCTAACATGTCATCGTTAATAGGATTTCCGACTAATATACCGCCAATTTTTTCCTTAATATCGTTAATACCGTCAGAAAAAGTATTTAATCTTTGTATGAAGGCATCTATAGCAATTGTCAATGAATCAAATATTTCCAGCGGTGTGTTTGAATCACTAATTGGAGCAGTTAATTTATTTGTCTTACCAATATTATCGTTAATTAATTTAATATAATCTTCATTTGAAGTAGTAGCTGTAATTTCAGCTTCAACAGCATTAGCAAAATAGAAAGCTTTTGCATCATAAGTATCATCTATTTTTTCAACTGCCGTTTTTATAAGTCCGTATATTTTACTTACTTCCATTTTTCTCATGTTTTTTACGATTGCTTCAAATCCGGCAAAATGTTTAGGATCAATTTCAATTAACGATAATAATGTGGCTTTTAATTTTTCCATTTCATTTTTTTCTGTATTTTTAACTTTTTTAGATGTTTTTGGAGTAGCTACTGGCACATTATTTAAACCTAATGCAGAATTAAGCGATTCGATAACTGTTACTAAAAACTTTTCACCAGTTATTGCTGAATCTCCCTTCATTCTTTGAACATTTTCGAAAAAATCATTGAGACTATTTTTTATTGGTTGCTCATTCATTTTTTCTGTTATTTTTACAACTAATTCAGTTATATTAGCTAATTCAGTTGTATCTTTTATTGATTCAACTTCAGTTTTAAATTCTTTCAATTCGTCGTTTTGATTTATTAAAGCTAGTAGTGTTTCCTTAGCTTGTTGTTGCAATGTTTTGTTAGGAGTATTATTCTTAACCCTTTTAAGCTTTTTATTAGTAGAACTTAGTTGTTCTATTACGTTTTTAATAAATTCATCAGTAGAAGAAGTTTTAAGTGAATCAATTTTTGTAGTCAAATCATCTAATTCACTAGGTACGACAGGAAGCGTTTTAATTTTATCAGAAATTTCAATTATTAATTTCATAATACCTTCAGCACTAGTGCTATCAATATTATTAACGCGGTCGGCAAAAATATTTAATTCATCATTAAGAAAACTATTGTTTATTAAAGTTTGTAATGACGTTTTTACTATACGTCTTGTTTTACCAAGTGCTTTTGCCGATTTTTTTACTTCTTTTGGATTCTTTTTTACGGCTGTGTTGATTAAATTAATGGATCCTTCAACAAACTCTTGCCAAGAGTTTTCAGTTGCAATAAAAAGTTTAGTAAGATCATCTAATATTTTTTTTAAATCACTAGACAAATCTGATGCTTGGCGTAATGTTAGAATAGCCTCAACAATTTTTTTACCAAGTCCATAGGTATTATAACTAAAGTTCTTTATACATGTTTCTAAGTACTTTTTCTTTTCTGATTTATGTGATTTAAATAAAAGTAAAATCGCATTCTTTGTTTGTAATTTTAAACTTTCAGTTGAATTTGTTATAGCATATTTACTAAATTCTTTGTCTTGTAAAACAGCAATATAATCATTTATGTAAGATATTTTAGTATCTTGGTCGAATGTCACTAATTTATTATGATAATGTATTCTTGATGTAATATTTTGTGCCTTATATAGTATTCTATTAATGTTATCTGGTATAGTGACTTTTTCTTTTAAAAGAATATTGTAAACTAATCCAAGAAAATCATATGCGTCGAGAACATTATCACAATTAACTTCATCATCAATTTTTTGAAGTTTTTTATCTAAATCAACTAACCGTCCGTTCAAATGGTCTTTAAAAGGATCCAACAATCCACGTAATTTTTTGATTTCGGCTACTGCTACTGAAAGTGGATCAGATGGATCCAAAGCCGGTTCTTCATTATGTTGTTGGTCTTTCCTTGGATTTATGCTATGCCCACTCATAAAATTACTAATAATTTGAGTGGTCTCTCTAAATTCTTCTAAAATATCTTTAACTTGAATAGGTTGAGATATCGGATTAAAATTAAATCTTAAATTGATTGAATCATCTGGAACCTTTTTAATAATCTCAGCAATATTTCTACTATACCGTAAAAGCTTATCGTTGATGTCAGTATAGTCAACTGATTCATCACCAGTTTGAAGAGTAATCACTAGCGATTTGATTTGTGATTTTAAGCTTATAATTTGATCCATTTGTAAACTAAAAGACTCAAGAGTAATTAAATATTCTAATAGATTGATAAGAACCCCTTTAAGCAAAATTTGATCCTTCCCGTCTTGTTTTGTCTCATCCGGTTTATTAAGAAAGCTAACATCAAACTCTGAAGCGCGCTCTTCTTCTCCTCGCGACATTTTAATTTCAATTATTAGACCATTTAAATCGTTAATTTTACTACTAAATGTTCTATTTAATTCGTCTATGGAGTTTGGTTTAGATTCCTGGAAAAGTTGCAAGCCCATATTAAGACTCAAAATAGAAACTGGGTCAACGTAATTTTTATATTCCGTACGAATACTACCTATAACGAGTGACATTATATCACTAATACTATCGCAAACATCTGACTTAATACTGTTAAGCCTACCATTTTTGATAATTAAATATGATTTTTCTCCATGTTGAGTTAAATTTGAGTTTAAAATTTCAAGATACTTCGCATTTATTTCATCTTTTTTATCAAAAAAATCTTTGTTATCTGAAACCATTTTAAATAGTTTACTAACAAGTCCCCTTAATTCATTTAATTCATCTACTGTAATTGGCATATAAAAATCCCCCTTTTCATAAAATCGCTTATATTATACACGAAATTGTGAAAAAGTCAAATTTCGTCGCATTTTTTAGGGCATTTTGATATAATTAATTTGAAATGGTGGGTATAATATGAAAAAAGTAATACTTGTAGATGGAAATAATCTAATGTTTAGAAGTTATTTTGCGACTGCATATACTGGAGCACTTATGAAAAACAGCAAAGGACAAGCTACTAATGCTCTTTATGGTTTTACAAACATGATAAACAAGATTCTTGACGAGGAAAAACCTGCATATATGGTAGTAGCGTTCGATATTGGAAAAAACTTTAGACATGAAAAATATGCTGAATATAAAGCTGGTAGAAATGAAACACCGGAAGATTTGAAGAGCCAAATGCCTATTGCAAGAACTCTTTTAGATGCCATGGGAATTAAACACCTAGAGCTAGAAGGATACGAAGCAGACGACATAATAGGAACTCTCGCTAAAGAAGCCGACTCTGATCCCGAATATGATGCACTAATAGTATCATCTGATCACGATTTATTACAATTGATAAGTCCTCAAGTTGGTATGAAAATGCTAAAACCTAAAGATTATACGTATTATACACTCGAATCTTTTAGGGAAGAATACGGATTCGATCCGATAAAAATAATAGATTTAAAAGCACTAATGGGAGACGCAAGTGATAACATTCCTGGAGTAAAGGGAATAGGTGAGAAAACAGCTATGAGTCTTATTCAAAAGTATGGTTCATTAGATGGCGTTTATGATCATATCGAGGAAATTAAAGGTAAACTAAGAGAAAAACTCGAATCTGATAAGGATAATGCTTACTTTAGTTTCAATCTTGCAACTATTTATAGGGAAGTGCCATTAGAATTAAATCTTTCAAAGCTCACTTATGATGGTGCTAATGAAGAACAATTGAGAGCTATTTATGAAGAGTTGGAATTTCATTCATTCCTAAAAAATATGGGAAAGAAAGTTGATGAAGAAAAGATAAACTATGTTATTGTCAAATCTATTGAAGATATAAAGACTACTTCTTTGGAACTTTCCTATTACATAGAGTGTGATAACGAAAACTACCATTACGCTAATATAAGTGGTATGAGTTTATCAGATGGAATAAATACCTATGTCGTCATAGGTGAAGAATTGATTAAAGAAGTATTATCAAAATATAAAAATAAGTTGAGATACACTCATGGCTTAAAGAAAAATATAATACTTTCTGAAAAGTTCGGAATATCTTTACCAAATACAGATTTTGACTTGATGATTGCACTTTACTTATTAGATGGAAATAACAAGGATGACTTGGCAATTAATCTAATCGATTCTGGAATATCTTGTTATTATTATGAAGAGTATTTAAAGGGTAAAGTTAGCGAAGAAAATTTTTATATGGGTTTATCCAAAAAATCTAAGTTCATAATAGATAAAAAGAATGAAATAATAGATTTCTTAAAAGAAGAAGAAATGTATCAATTATTTTCTGATGTAGAAATGCCCCTTGTCCGTGTACTTGCAAGCATGGAATCTACGGGAATTCGCGTCGATAGAAACACTTTAAAAAAGATGCAACATGACTTATCACTAAAAATCGATGAATTGTCTATGGAAATTAAAAGGCTTGCTAACGAAGACTTCAATATATCCAGCCCAAAACAATTAGGAGATATACTTTTTAATAAATTGGGTATACCATATCCAGGAAAAAAGAATTCACCATATAGTACAGATGTTTCAACACTAGAAAAGATTAGAGATGCAAACCCAATAATAGATGCAATACTCGAATATAGGACACTCACGAAACTATACAATACTTATGTCGAACCGTTGGAAGGCTTTATAAAAGATGATGGAAAAATACATACAATCTATAAACAAACCCTAACTAGGACTGGAAGACTATCTAGTGTCGAACCAAACTTACAAAATATACCTACTAGGGAAGAAGAGGGTAGACTCATTAAAAAGGCCTTTTTAGCAGAAGATGATTCGCATCTATTAAGTGCAGACTATTCACAGATAGAACTTAGAATACTTGCCCACATTTCTGGCGATGAAACTATGATAAATGCTTTCAACAATAATGAGGATATACATAGAAGAGTCGCAGCAGATATTCATAGTAAAAATATCGAAGATGTTACCAAAAGTGAAAGAAGTACCGCAAAGAGTGTAATCTTTGGTATCGTATATGGAATTAGTGGTTTTGGACTTGGAGAGAACTTACACATCAGTGCCAAAGAAGCAAAAAACTTTATCGATAAATATTATGTATTATATCCAAAAGTTCATGAATATATGGAAAATATCAAAAAGGAAGCATATGATAAAGGCTATGTTAAGACTTTATTTAATAGAAAGCGCTCGATAGATGAACTTAAAAGTCCTGTTTGGACTATAAGGAGCGCTGGAGAAAGAATTGCTCTTAATACACCGATCCAGGGAACTGGCGCTGACATTATAAAAAAGGCAATGATAGAAGTATTTAGGGAATTAAAAAAGAATAATTTCAAGAGTAAAATACTGTTACAGGTTCACGATGAAATAATATTAAATGTTTATGATGATGAAAAGGATGAGGTATTATCTTTAGTTAAAAACGCTATGGAAAGCGTTGTAGATTGGGAGGTTACTCTCAAGGTAGAGACATCATTTGGCAAAGATTGGTATGAAGCAAAGTAAAATATTGTTAACAGGTTACAAAAATACAAGATATGACCAAAGTACATCTAAAATCCTATTAGATAAAATTGAAGATAAGTACGATAAATATCTATTTTCCAATGATTTTGACAAAATCAAAAGAGAAATTGAAAGCTTACACATAGAAAATTATGACTATATCATTATGTTTGGACAAAAGCCAATAATAAAAAAGCCAACTATGGAATTGTCTGCCCGCATAGATAGTAGTGTGATTTCAACAAACTTCGATATGGATGCACTTTTTAAGGTGCTAAAGGGAAAAGGACTACCGTATAGAATTTCTCGTGGCGCTGGTACATCATATTGTAATTTTACTTATTTTAATATGCTGAGTTTTATAAATGAAAACCAATTAAAAACAAAAGCACTGTTCATACACATTCCATATCTAAAAAATTTTATAGACATGGACAATTATACAGATTTAATCAATAATGGAGGAGTACTATGCCAGAAATTGCAGAAGTAAGAGTAGTAAGAGACGTTTTAAAAAAACAGCTAGTTGGAAGAAAAATAGAAAAAGTCATAATATTATATTCGGGTATAATAGACCAGGATGTAAAAACCTTTACTAATAATCTTGAAAAGAAAACATTTCTTGATGTCACGACAATTGGTAAGTGGTTAGTATTTAATTTAGGAGATAAATCTATGTTAAGCCATTTGAGAATGGAAGGAAAATACTTTTTTGTTCCAAGCAATAGCGAGATAACCAAACATGACCATGTAATATTTTCTCTAGACAACGGTTACGATTTAAGGTATAACGATGTGAGAAAATTTGGCAAGATGTTAGCATTGGATACAAAGGATATATACAAGTGCCCTCAAATTAATAAATTAGGATACGAGCCAGATGACAAAAGACTGACCACTAGTTATCTTTTAAATAAACTAAATGATAAAAAAATACCGATTAAGGAGGCATTGTTGGATCAAACTATAATAAATGGTTTGGGTAATATTTATGCTAATGAAGTGCTTTTTGCTTCTAGAATTAATCCTTTTAAAAAAGCATCGGAGGTAACTAAAGAAGAAGCATCTAGAATCATTTCATCCTCCCTTAAAATAATTACAAAATCATATGAATTGGGTGGGACAACAATCAAAAGTTATACATCTAGTCTGGGTGTAATTGGTCACTATCAGGATGAACTGAAAGTTCAAAGTAGAGAAAACTTACCATGTTCAATATGCAATACTCCAATCAAAAGAAAAAAAATAAATGGCAGAAGTACATTCTACTGTGAAAACTGTCAAAAGTAAAAGAAAGGAGTGACTAGTTAAATGGAATGGTCGAAATGTAAACAAGATTTAACAAGAATTATACGAGAGTCTATTAATTCTTTAGATAGTGAGTGTAAAACTGTATATACAACCGAAATAACTGATGAGTTGATATCATGTGTTATAGCGAGCACAAGTGTAGAAGAATATATAGATGCGCTAGGCAGTGCCCTTGGTTTAAGTGCTCAATTAAAGGTAAGAGCTAATTTCTGGTATATGAGGGCAAGAATGAATAAAAAGAATATGGCCAATGATGAAGCATTACTTATGTATATTACGAAGTCAATCTTTACTTACTATGCTAAAAAATGTTTATATGATTTCGATGATTTTGATTACGTTTTTAGACAAAAGTAATGCCTTGAAAAAAGCACTCTTTTTTTATATAATTATTTAGGAGTGAATAGATGATGAATGAGAATATAATAGATGCTTTGAGCAAAGAATTAAACATTAAGAAAAAACAGATAGAAACTGTTCTTACACTTTTAGAAGAAGGCGCAACTATCCCATTTATCGCTCGTTATAGAAAAGAAGCAACTGGTGCCTTAGATGAGGTGGCAATCAAAAATATAAAAGATGTCTACGATTATCAAGTTAATTTATTAGAAAAAAAAGAAAACACCATTAAACTGATTGACGAAAAAGGACTACTAACAGAAGACGTGAGAGCGGCCATTATGGAAGCTACAAAACTAGTAGAAGTAGATGAAATTTATAAGCCATATAAAGAAGGAAAAAAGACCAAGGCAAATATTGCGATTGAACTAGGCCTCGAGCCTCTTGCTAAGATAATGATGAGCTTCCCCATTAAAGGAAGTATGGATGAAATTGCAAGTAAATATAATATGCCTTGTGAAGAAGCTATCCAGAATGCCGAATATATCATAAGCGAGTGGATTGCAAATAATAGTTTTTATAAAAACTCCACCAAAAATTACATTTTTAATAATGGTTCTATCGTGACTAAAAAGAAAAAAGATGCCAAAGACGAAAATTCTGTATATGAAATGTATTATGATTTTACGGATAGAATAAAATACATAAAAGGGTATAGAGTTCTTGCTATAAATAGAGGAGAAAAGGAAAAAGTATTAAGTGTTAAATTGGAATACGACACTGATAAAATATTCGAATACCTTGCAAGTAAGATTATTAAGAATAAAGAGTCATTTGTAGTCGAATATATCAATGATGCAATTAAAGACGCTATGAAAAGATTAATGCTTCCAAGTATCGAAAGACTGATAAGAAGCGATCTAACCCAAAGTGCAGATGAGGGTGCTATTAAGACTTTTAGTACGAACTTAGAAAATATCCTAATGACTAGTCCTCTAAAGGGATCTAGAGTATTAGGATTCGACCCGGCTTTTAGAACTGGTTGTAAACTAGCAGTTTTAGACGAAAACGGAAATGTTTTAGACATTGCAGTAATATATCCGACTGCACCACATAATGATATAGAAGGCGCAAAAAAGAAGATTCTAGAACTGATAGATAAATATAAAATCGAATTGATTGCAATAGGAAATGGTACAGCGAGTAGGGAATCTGCCGAATTTATCTCAGAAGCAATTAAAGGAACAAATGTAAAATATACAATTGTCTCAGAAGCTGGAGCAAGCGTATATTCTGCAAGTAAAGAAGCCATAAAAGAATTTCCAGATCTAACTGTAGAAAAAAGAAGTGCAATCAGCATAGGTAGACGCCTACAAGATCCACTAAGTGAGTTAATAAAAATCGATCCAAAATCTATTGGTGTAGGAGAATACCAACACGATGTGGATCAAAAAGAATTATCAAATGCCCTAGACTTTACAGTTATGAAAGTAGTCAATGAAGTTGGTGTCAATATTAATACTGCAAGTAGTAATCTCTTAAGTTATATTTCTGGTTTAACCAAAGCAATGATAAGTAAGATAATGAAATATAAAGAGACTAATAAATTTTCGTCTAGAGAGGATTTGAAAAAAATTGGATTAAGCGAGAAAGCTTTTGAACAATCAGTTGGCTTCCTTCGTATTCCTGAAAGTATTAATCCTCTTGATAGAACCCGAATCCATCCTGAAAGCTATAAATCAGCGCTACAAGTATTGAACATAATGAAATTGGATATTAAAGATTTTGGTAAGCCAGAATTTATAAGTACATTAAAGAAAGCGGACTACAAAGAATTATCTAATACAATAGGAATAGATGAATATACTATGAAAGATATCATAGATGAATTAATGCACCCTGGTAAGGATGTTAGAGAGGATATCAATACGCCAATACTTAGAAGTGATGTACTAGATATTAAGGATTTAAAACCTGGAATGCATCTTACAGGTACAGTAAGGAATGTCACATCATTTGGAGCGTTTATAGATATCGGATTACACGATGACGGATTTGCACATATAAGTAAAATGAGTAAATCTTTTGTCAAAGATCCAAACGAGGTTGTCCAAGCTGGTGATATAGTAGATTGTTATGTAATAGAAATACTTGAAAACAAAAATAAAGTGTCGCTATCACTTGTAAAAGAATAGGATGGGAAGAATGAAGAAGTTTCTTAAAAGTACGATAATATTATTTATTGCCATATTTACATTGGAATTAATATTTAAAACGCAGGTTATCGGCGTATTCTTAAATGATGGATTGTTATTTACGGCATTGTTTTCTCTACTATACGCTTCGATATTATCCTTTATAGTTGGAATTGTTCCTAAAAAATCCGGAATACCTGTCATGATAACAATGATGTCTATAATAACAGTAATATTCATGGGTGAAGCCCTTTTTACATATATAATTGGGTCAATTTTCTCTATATACTCTTTAAATTTAGCAGGACAGGCATTTGATTTTTCGAAGATAATACTAAATACAATTGTGGACAGATGGTTAGTAATGTTATTGTTCTTGACTCCATTAATATTGTTGATTATATTTCGTAAAAAGATTGTCTATCACGATGAGGCAAAAGTTTCTTGGAAAAAAGCAGTTGTATGCATATTGTTATACATAATTGCAGGATTATCGTTGTTTTTAGATAGAAAGGACATTTATTCGGCATATAATCTATACAATAATACTCATGCTCCATCTGTGATGGTAAACAAATTAGGAGTACTAACAGAATTTAGGATTGACATCGAAAGGTGGGCACTCGGTTTTGAGGAAAAAGCATTAACTGGCGATGATGAATCATCGAGTGATACAAGTGATAATAGGGTAGAAGAAGTAAAACAGATTGAATATAATCAATTAGATTTAACTTTCGATGGAGTAGATGAGAATACTAAGAGTTATTTAATGAACAGACCAGTCAGCAATAAAAATGATTATACCGGGATTTTTGAAGGTAAAAACATCATTTATATTCTCGCAGAAGGTTTCAATGAGATTGCAGTTGATGAAACCTTGACGCCTACATTACACAAACTTGTCAATGAAGGATTTGTATTCACCAATTACTATTCGCCAGTATTTATGAGCACGACAGGTGGTGAATTCCAGTTTACAACTAGTTTAATTCCAACCCAGAAAAATTTAAACGAATGGAAAAAGCCATCTGCACAATTTAACTATGCAATAGGTAATGTATTTAAGAAAAAAAACTATGGTGTTTATGCATTCCATGACTGGACTTATACCTACTATAAAAGAAACGTTACCATGCAAACTCTCGGTTTTGACAATTATTTAGGTTGTAGAAACGGACTAGAGTCCAGAATGAATTGTAAGATTTGGCCACCTAGTGATATAGAAATGATAGATGCCACAGTAAACGATTATATAAATGATGATCAATTTGCAGTTTACTATGTAACGGTAAGTGGACATTCGGAATATAATTTCTTTGGAAATAACATGGCAGGTAAGAATAAAGCTCTAGTCAAAGACTTAGAATATAGCGATGGAATTAAAGCTTACTTAGCAACCCAAATAGAGTTGGATAGAGCGCTTGAAAGATTGCTGCAAATTCTTGAGGAAAATGGAAAACTCGACGATACAGTCATTGTGTTATCAGGTGACCATTATCCATATACGTTATCAGTAGATCAAATGAATGAAAGAAGCAATTACACCAAAGATTTAGTATTCGAAGTCAATAAGAGTAATCTCGTCCTTTATAATAGTGCAACACCAAGTGAAACAATCGATAAACTTGCATGCTCTGTCGATGTTCTACCCACAATCTTAAATATGTTTAATATAGAATATGATTCGAGACTATTGATTGGAACAGACATTATGAGTGAACACGATTCTTTAGTTATCTTTAATGACTTCTCTTGGATTAGCGAAAAGGGTAGATATAGTACTAGAACTGGAAGATTTACGCCTAACGAAGGAGTAGAAGTAGAAGAAGATTACGTATCTAGAATTAATAGAGAAGTACGAAATCGTATCAATGCAAGCAATAGTATAGTTTCAAATAACTATTATGAAAAAATATTGGCATAAGAAGCAAATAATTAGTTCAAATTATAAAAAGTAGAAGGCTGGAGCAAAAAACACTTGCAAAAATAACTAAAGTAGACTATAATTACTATTGTCTACTTGATTTTTGCGGGTGTAGTTTAATGGTAGAGCTCCAGCCTTCCAAGCTGATAACGAGGGTTCGATTCCCTTCACCCGCTCCATAAAAAAAATACGAGCATTTGCTCGTTTTTATTTTTTTATTTTGCGGTAATCGAACTCTCGCTATCAGCTATAGTTCAAACTCTTAAAATACATATTTAACACGATATCATCATATAAACTATACCATTTTATCTGAACACAATATCTCTTAGATTCATAAAGAGCATTGTAATTCAAGTTCCTTGTCTGTGGTTGACAAAACAAACTGCTAAAATGAACTCCAGAAGAATGCAGTAGTAGTCTATAGTGAAGAATTTTGACAATATCTTCTCTTGTAATCCAGATATAATCGCTAGGTATACCTAGACATATGGCATCTATGCTATATTGAGAGTTATTTCCAACTGTTACAAATCTGTCGATAACCTTATTTAATAATTCATCAGAATTAAAATAGAGATTAATTAGATCAATCTCATTTTCATGAGCCAGTTTATATTCATTACTACTAATTCTTTTATCTCCTTTACCATCTATTGTTCCATCGGCAAAATGGTACTTTAAATATAAATCGATAATGTATTTCGGTATCTTATTTTCTTTTAAAAATTTTATAAAGCTACTCAATGGTTCTATGTGTACAGAATTCTTACTTCCCATCTTGATACTAAGACCTTTAATTATTCCGTTAATACTTAACATTATATCAGTCTTTTGTTTATAGTGGTTCCTCCATGCTTTAATAATACAATTATCATCTATATCACGATATATTGAGTGTATTAAGTTGTACGAAATTAAATCCAGCTCAGATATCTTTTTGTTGTTAAAAATTAGTACAAAATCATATTCATTTTTTTCTCCGTTATTCATTGTTCATCTCCTCGTTTTTAAATAATAAATGAATATGTTTAATAATTCAAATTACGAAAAAACTGTTTTTATGTACTAAAATACATCAAAAAAAATAACTATATAAATGCAAATGGCAAATTTAGTTATTTTTTGACTCAAAAATAAAATTTTTATTAACGAGCATTTTCGAAGTTATATAGGCGGTTACAGGTATGATTAGTACGGATGCGATAAAAGCTGTTAAAGACTGTATTAAGGCTTTTACAAACAACTTATAGTTAATCATCTGTTCCAGCGGCATGCCTCTATGCCACATAGAAAAACCTATAAAACCACTAATTAGTGCAAAATACAAAGTATTAATTGTCGTACTTAGTATGTCGCCACCAATATTCAAGCCAGACTTTAAAAGCTCTTTCTCTTTTAATTTAGGATTATTCTCATAAACTTCATTCATCGCAGTAGAAACCGAAATAGAAGTATCTATTACAGTACCGACAATACTTACTAAATACATTCCAATTAACACATCATTCATATTGTAATTGATATCGTAATTAAAACCTGCTATAACCTCTAAAGACTCTTCACCGAAAGCACCAATACTTGCAGATTTAGTAACTATATAGATTAGTATAAATGCTACAACTTGTACCAACATTACACTTATGAATGCTGCTTTCGTTTTAATACTATATCCATTTAAAAAAAATAACGATATTAAGCTAGCGAATATAGTAATAATGAAAGCCATCAATATTGCATTAAATCCAAACCTCATAAATACAATATAGATAACAATCAACAACATACATATTAAAAAAGTAAAGAAGGTTTTAGCACCTCTTTTTTTACCAATCGCTAATAATAGAATAAATAATAATAAAAATAGCAATTTATTCATTATTCAACACTTCCTTTTTTCCTATTTAAAATCATGATAGAAATGAACAATGATACTGGAATAGTCAAGACGATGCCGATGCAATTGCACAACACGATTGTTAGTTCTAATCCTCCATAAAATTCGAGGGATTTAATTATCGGCATACTGTTTTTAGAAGCAAGTATCACAGTTGGAATAACTGACGTATAACAAGTAAATAACATGACGTTTATCATAGTGCCTACTATATCTTTAGATATTATTTTACCAGATTTGATTAAAGCTTTTTTTGATATTTTAGTGTCCTTTTCAATTAATTCATTCAGTGCTGAAGATATAGTGATAGATATGTCCATCACCGCTCCTAATCCACATAAAAGAACACTTACATATAAATAGTTATTATAATCATATATTGCCTCTATATATTCTAAAGACCAAATATATATTCTTTCTTCATTCAACCTAATTAAAACAAGTGATAATCCGAACGAAAGAGCTAAAGCAGATATAGACGATAATATCGCCGCTAGAGTTTTTTTGCTTCTACCGTTTGTAATAAATAGTGATACGATAATGAATATTACTGAAACAACTAAATACATTGCTAATAAGTTTATTTTAGAATAATTATTTACGTATAGAATTATCGCAAGTGATGATATTCCAACATTGAATATCAAACTAATTAAAGTTTTTACTCCCTTTTTTCCACCAATCCATATCAATAAATCTACAAAAATAACTGCTAGTACTATTAAATACTTGTCTCTTTTTATTCCAGTAATACCTAATATTGATGATCCATCTTGTGATAATTCTACAAATATTTCATCGCCCTTACTAATTTTATCGTCATAGACTAGTGAACTAGAATATCTGTTAGTCACCTTTAGAATTTTTCCTTTGTACTTTCCATTCATGATAGTTCCAGTGATTTTTTGTGAATAGTGAACTTCTTCAGATGATTCATTAAGTTTACTACTAACTACAGTAGTAACTTTTAATATTGGAGTTTTATATAACGAATGATTTACAAATCCAAAAATTATTATCGCTAAAGAAATAATAGATAGTATTATTAATTTATAATTTATTTTCCTCATATAATCACCTGTGCAAATCCTATGTACAATTATACAAAAATAAAAAGGTTTTTTCCACAAAAACTATGTTGTACTTATTATAGATGGAAAAGCTGTATGATAAAGATCGGAGTAATGCCACAATATATGAAAATGAATCTCAAATTGATAATCCCTATGGTAAAGCCCACCTATATACTGAACGCATTATTGATAAAGTGTATAATTCTAAAGCTATACCAATTGGCATTATATTAAATAATGGGATAATAGATTATTTGAAGCGTTAATAAGTGAAGCAGAAAAAAGGAAGAAGAATAACTAAAAAGAAACAATTTAATTGATTGTTTCTTTTAATATCCTAAGTCTTTTACTATGTTTTTAACGTCTTCCTTGTATTTATCATCTACCTTAATATAAAGTAAAGTATTTTTAACTCTACATAAGTACATATATAAATCATTAGACTGCAATGTATATTTTGAATAATTTCCTACACTTGAAGATGTTTCTTTAGAAGCATTACCTTTGTATGTTTCAAATATAGTCTTATTTGTATTAAACATGCTTGTTGCGTTTGCTTCATTATCTAATACATAAAATTCAATTTGGTATTCGCCTTCCTTAAGTGCAACTGTAGCTTCTTTGACATATTCGTATTCGCTATATTGAGTAGTTACATCAGTTGTAAGTAACCCATTGCTTTCAACTTTTGACTTAAACTGATCTGTAGTAATTTCTGTTTTGTTTCCACAGCCTGTTAAACCAAATAGACTAACTAAACACATGATACTTAAAACTAGTCTTTTTATTTTCACTTATGATCTCCTTTCTAATTATAACATTATTATATCATAACCATAACGATTTGTTATATTATTTTTTCCTTATTTTTATTATGTCTTCTTCCTTTAATTCGCCAATTAACAATGAGGACTTTGGATTATGATTATTATAATTAGTGTTTACCATATTTTCGTCATAATTAGCATAACAATATTTGCAAAAATGCTTACAGGTGTTGAAAGATCCAATATCGACCATCTCTACACAATTACATACTAAGTCTTTTCTAGCGGTCCATTTTTTCTTATATTCTTTACCTGTTAATCTATATGCTAATTCTTTAGATAGACACTCATCCTTTACAAAACCATATTCGCGCAAGTCTTTTTCTTCATTGCAAGTATGAATTATGATATTGTGCTTTTTAGCACTTTTACTAAAAGATGTACCAATAACTCTATAGTCATTTTCACATAACGCTCTATATTTTAACACCTTGTAATTTTTTCTAACATTCTTATAATCATCTATAAAGTGTATTAATATTTTACTGACGCATCCATCTAATAATTCACATATTCTATCAAAAGCTTTGACATGATAATCTAAATTATATTTTTCACTTATAATTATCGGATCATATCTTATTACGATATTTTCTTTACCTATAAGACCTGATAACTTTTTAATAGCATCAATAACTTCTTTTTTAGACGGGACATTCGGTTCGATATCTTTTTTATAGGGAGTTAGTGTTATATGAAAGTAGATTTTTTTATCGATATATTCAAGTTTATCTAATATCGGTATTGGGTTCTTAGTACAAAAAAATAGTAAATCGACATCTTCTAGCATTATTCTACTTACTAATTTCGGATTGAATGGATTTCTTACATCTATGAAGCCTTCTTTTAAGCGGTTCATTAGCCAATCTGTGTAAAATGCGACAATATCTGTTCTACCACTTATATTGAGAATCAC